>Ga0209611_10006606_pt1 | contig 18895 bp, 18 predicted proteins | sample S1TSphgellanicum_3_FD_187693 | JGI IMG/M metagenome (GOLD analysis project Ga0209611, IMG submission 187693) | Host-associated microbial communities from peat moss isolated from Minnesota, USA - S1T2_Fc - Sphagnum magellanicum MG (SPAdes) (version 2) | ecosystem: Host-associated > Plants > Peat... | reverse complement strand
GCGTTCACGATACGCCGACCCATCTCGTCCAAAGTTCCCACGTTGACTTTGACTCGCTTGTTCATCATTCACCCCGCAGGCGCCGCACGTCGGCCAAGAAATCCGCCATCAAAAGCTCCACGGTCTTGAAGACATACCGTTCTTGGCGATCCTCAATGTGTCGATGATCGCCCTTGCCTCGTTCATTGTCATAGCCGACGAGACGCTTACCATTTACCCCGTAGAAAAGACTGTACTTGAGCTTATGAGCACTACCAACCAACGGGCTCGCCACTTCCCATATCGTCATTTCGACGATGGCGCCATCCGGCAGTACTTGCTTGTCATGGAACGCAAGTACTGCCTTCATATGGCATAAAATGCCATATCATTCATATGGCGTCAAACGCCATAATCTGCGCGATTACTCAAATTTGCGGCTTGATTGATCCGGATGCCGCCGTTGCGTCTACACGAGTGGCGTCGGCGACCGGCTCCCAATCACGAAGGTCTTTCAGGAGCTGTTCGGCATGAGCGCGAATCGATGAGACCGCGTCGGTGCCGCATTGTCAGAGCAGTATGCCGCCTATCGTTGCGCGATGGTATAACCATGGTTACACTCAGAGGAATGAAAACAGCGATCTCAATCCCAGATGAAATCTTCGAGCAGGCGGAGCGCCTCGCCAAATCGCGCGGCTGGTCCCGCAGCGAACTGTATGCCAACGCCGTATCTGCGTTCGTCAATAGCGAAAGATTTTCGGGTGTACGCGAGAAGCTCGATGCCGTATACGGACATGCTGGCGAGGATTCCGCCGTCGAGCCGCTGCTTGCCAACGCGCAGGCCCGCTCAATAGCCAAAGATAAGTGGTAGTGCGCCGAGGAGAGATCTGGTGGGCGTCGCTCGGAGATCCTGTGGGTTCCGGGCCGGGGTACCGAAGGCCGATGCTCGTGGTTCAGTCTGACGAGTTCAACGAAAGCGCTATCCGTACATCCGTTTGCGCAACGATCACGTCGAACATGCGTCTGGCTGCCGCTCCCGGCAACGTTCGGATTTCACGCCGAGTCAGCCGCCTGCCCAATGACTCGGTCGTCAACGTGTCTCAGCTTATTACCTTGGACAAGAGCCTCTTGACCGAAAAGGTGAGCCGATTGCCAGCGGAGTCATTGCGCGAAGTCGAAGCGGGTATCAAACTGGTGTTGGCTCTACAGTAGTGCTTACGCCCGCAAGGGCGAACTCACATTGGCTGAGACTGGCTGGCGCTGGCTTTTGTGGCAGCGGATTTCACAGATCAACCGCGACCATCAAGTTCCCGCTTCCCAGTCACGCAAAGCCCTAATGGTTCCGTAGCGTTCAGCTTTTCCATGATACCGTTCGTCCGCTGTCACAAGCAGAGCGTCCTCAAGCTCGAGCGCAACGGCGTGATACAGCGTGTCAAACAGATGGTGAGTGGTTTCAAGCGCAAGGATGGTTGCCCGTCGCATGACGGTTGGGCTGTCGGTAATAGGGAATTCGAATGCGGCGAGCATTTCAACATCGCCGACGGCCGACTGCGGGACAAGGCGGGCAGCGACCGCCGCCACCTCGGCCAACCAATGCACCGGTTGCAGGATCTCCAGTCTGCCACTTACAACGGATTCGACTAGAGCAAATGCCTTCTCGGTATCAGGTTCTCGTGAGGGATCCTCAAGCAGCCATTTGAGAATCACACTCGCATCGAGGACGACTATCACGGCCGTTCGACTAATCGCGCCTTACGTTTGGAAATTGCGTTGACATGTGATGCACATGTAACTAGCATTCGAAGCATGTCCAAGATGATCCAATTGCGCAATGTGCCGGAAGCGCTTCATCGCCAACTGAAGGCGCGGGCGGCGCTGGCTGGTCTGCCACTGTCCGACTACTTGATCCGGGAGGCGCGCAAGCTGGCCGAATGCCCGACGCCGGAGGAGATGCGCGATCGACTTAAGGGCCGCGCCCCTTACCGCGGCAAGCTTGTAGCGTCGGATTTGGTGCGCGCGGAGCGCGACAGTCGTTGATCGTCATTGATGCGTCGGCAGCCATCGAGCTCATACTGCGCACCGAGCTTGGGGAAAGGGTTGAGCTTCGCGTACTCGATCCTGACGAACGCCTTCATGCTCCGCATCTGCTGGATCTGGAAGTGGCTCAAGTTTTGCGCCGGCTGACGCTTCTCAAGGAGATTGCGGCAGCGCGCGCCCTCGAGGCGCTTGATGACTACGCTGGACTGCTGGTGGAACGCTCGGCTCATGGCGATCTCCTGCGAAGAGTCTGGGAATTACGGGATTCAATGACCGCCTATGATGGAGCTTACGTTGCGTTGGCAGAGGCGTTGGATGCGCCGCTTCTGACCTGCGATGGGAGACTCGCTCGCTCCCAAGGACATCGTGCGACGATTGAGCTTCTGCGGTAATCATCGGCGTTCAACTGGCTTTGCACCTAACAGCTACAAGGCGCATGCTGACACCGCGACGAGATACCTTGTCTGCAGCAATTCGGAGCGTAGTCGCAAGACCGTAGACGGCCGCGCCGACCAACTTCGAGCAAATCAAACCAAGATGAGGGATTGCCATGTCGTTTATTGCCTGGATTGTATTGGGACTGATCGCCGGATTCATTGCGAGCAAGATCGTCAACAAGACGGGCGAGGGCGTGCTACTCGACATCATCTTAGGCATCGTCGGCTCCGTGGTGGGCGGATGGCTGTTTCAAACCTTCGGCATGGCCGGTGTCACGGGCGTGAATCTCTACAGCATTTTGGTCGCGGTCGTCGGCGCGATCGTCGTGCTGGTGATCTACCACGCTGTCGTGCGCGGCCGCGTCTAGGCGCACGGACTGCCAGGTGCGTCGGGCGGACTCAATGCTGCCCGGCGTAGACTCTACCAAGAATTCTCGGGAGGCAAAGATTGGTCCCCTCGAGATGACGATGGACCAGAAGCAAACTGTGAACGTTCCGGTCTGGGCGGCCGTCGGCGCCATCGTGTGACGCATCTTATCGACGCACGAAGCATTCATTGAACATAACAGCCAATTCTTTCCATTTCCCTGGTCCATAGACGTACCCACTGATAGTAAGATCGCACCCATTGGCTCGAGTGAAGGCACTCACGCCGGCAAGTCGTTGCACGCAAGACTCTGTGTTTGGTTGTGCGCGGTAATCGCATGGGCGCTAACCAAGGGGCTCCTCATTTCTAAAAACAGGATCGTTATCTCGAGTTTGGCGATAGCGATAACAGTCGGTGGGATCACTGCGGGTTTCGGATCTGAGACGGTGAGTGCGGCAAGCGTTACGACGGCCTGGCAGTCGGGAGTCTTCAACGTAAACACGTCCAACCTCATACAGCAGGCCGACATCGTGGTCGGCCAACCCAACACTGCCGCCCTCCAATCCCTTGGTATCGGCAACGGGAGTCTCGGTGCCGCCGTTTGGGCGGCCAACGGCTTTACCGCTCAGCTCAACCGGGTTGACACGCTCCCGGGTCGAAAGTCTCCGGGGTGGCTCACGATCCCGGGACTCAGCGCAATGACGAATGCCCCCGATTTTTCTGGCTATCTGGATGTTTACAACGCCACCTTGCATGAGTCGGGTGGAGGGATGACCGCCACGATCTACCTGCGGGCGGACAAAGACGAGCTCGTCATCGACGTGACGGGCGCAAACCCGAGTTCAACACAGACCGCAGCCGTGAATCTCTGGTCGGGCCGCTCGCCGAAGGCTGCCGCATCCGGTTCGATCGGAACACTGGCTGAGACCTGGGTCGACAATGCCCCGACGACGGGCTCCGGCGAGACCTTCGGTTCGCTCGCGGCGCTCACCGCCGGGGGTCGTAATGTGGTGGCCTCGGTGACCAGCAGCACCGGGGTCCAGGTGACCTTCAATCCGAACACCGACGGATCGTTTCGCGTAGTGGTCGGCGCGCCGACCTGGACCGGGGGCAATGCCGCCACCACGGCATCCACGTTGCTCGGTTCGGATGCGACGGCCAGTTCCACCTCGCTGAGCGCCGCGCATATCGCGTGGTGGAACAGCTACTGGGCGGGCACGGGCGTGGTGAAGCTGTCATCTGCCGACGGCTCGGCGCAATACCTCGAGAAGCTCCGCACGCTGTATTACTACTATGCGGCCACCGAGCGCGGTAGCAGTATCCCCGGGTCGCACGCGGGCCTTGCCGACTTGTTCAATTACTCGCAGGACTATATCGGGTGGTACCCGGCGGCGTTCTGGTTCTGGAATCTGCGGATGCAGGTCGCCGCGAACCTCGGCGGCGGACAGGGTGCTCTGCTGAACGCGCCAGTGTTCAACCTGTATACGAGCAACCTCGCAAACCTCATGTCGTGGACGGGGGCCAACATGGGCGGGCTTCCCGGGATCTGCGTGCCTGAGACCATGCGCTTCAACGGCAACGGATATCAGAGCGACAGCAATCCGGACCAGACCGCCTCCTGCGACGAGAATATTGCCCCCACTTGGAACGGAATGACCGTGACCACCGGCGCTGAGATCGGCCTATGGGTCTGGCGCCAATACCAGGTGACGAACGATACGGCCTTCCTGACGGCCAACTACCCATTGATGCGCGATGCCGCGCAGTTCCTCCTCGCTTTCACAAGCAAGAAGTCGGATGGGTTGCTCCACAGTGTCTCGAACTCCCATGAAGACCAGTGGGACGTGCAAGACCCGACCACCACGATCGCGGCGATGGCGGCACTGTTCCCCGCCACTATTTCCGCGGCGCAAATTTTGGACACCGACGCGGCGCTGGTCGCTCAGCTGCAGCTTGCCGAGACCGAACTGCCACAGTTCGCGCGGACGGATGCCGCCACTCACCAGCAACTGCTCACCTTTGCTAACGACGGCGCTAGCACGACGGTTCTCGGCCAGTCGTACCAGCCGACCGCGCCGGTCCACAACAGTGAAAACGACGACCTCGAGCCCATATGGCCCTACAACCTGATCGGCGATAATTACCCATTGACCCCGATCGCCACGCGCACCTATACAGCCCGCGTCAACGGATTGGTATCCAACGACTGGAGTTTCGACGCGGTCGACGCGGCCAGACTCGGTTTGGCCAGCCAGCTCGGAACCGACATGGTGACTCTGACGGAGAACTACCAGGCATATTCGAACGGTCTTTCCGCCTGGCAGGGAACTGCGGGGACGAATCCGTCCATCGAGCAGGCGGCCAACGTTGCCCTCGCTGCCAACGAGTCACTCGTGCAGGATTACGATGGTCTGCTGCGCATCGCCCCAGCGCTTCCAGCAGGCTGGGATGCTGATGCGACTCTGCCCATCCAGAACAGGGACACGGTCGCGCTGCAGGTGCACGGCGGCGTCATCGGTACGGTGGCGATTACCGCGGGGTCCACGGGTGTTGTGACTATCCGCAATCCGTGGCCGGGGACGTCCGTCGACGTGGTCGATGGGATCAACGAGAGCACCGTGATCGTCGCCGCCACCACGGCCAGTCAGTTCGGGATCCCGACCGTCACCGGGCACACTTACCTCGTTCAGCAGGTCGCCAGTCCGGTCTCCGGGATGACCGTCGCGGAACTCACCGACACGCCGGCTACCACGGCGAGCCATCTCGGCAAAGTACAGATCGGGCTCGACCCGGTGGCCCTGCGAAGGGGTCACATCACGGGACCCGGCGGTCTGTGCGCGGATGACTCCGGGGCGCTCCAGACGAATGGCAACCCGATTCTGGTCTGGCCATGCGGTTCTCAGGTGAATCAAACCTGGGCGATCGCGAACAACGGGGAAATTCAGACGCTCGCCGGTTGCATGACGGTGGGCACGGGAAATGCCGTTCAGTGGTCGGCCTGTACGGGATCAACGAACCAGAGCTGGACGCATAAGCCGAACGGCAGCCTGGTCAGCACGAGCGGTGGACTGTGTCTGACCGACCCGGGCTCCGGAGGTGCGGGCACCGATCTCACGGTCGCGACCTGTACGGGCGCTGCGACGCAGGTCTGGACACTCCCGACTGGACCCATCGCCATCATCGGCTACGGCAGCCTGTGCGCGGATGACTCAGGGGCCAAGACCACCAACGGCAACCCGATCATCCTCTGGACCTGTTCCGGAGCTGCCAACCAGTCATGGACTATCGCGAACAACGGGGAAATCCAGACCCTCGGCGGATGCATGACGGTGGGGAGTGGGAACGCCGTGCAGTGGTCGACCTGTACCGGGGCTACGACGCAAACCTGGGCAAATCAGCCCAACGGCACCATAGTCAACACGGGCAGCGGCTTGTGCCTGGATGATGCCGCAGCCGGGGGCTCCGGTACGAATCTCATTGCTTACACCTGCTCGGGCGCCGCCAATCAATTGTGGATGCGGTAGTGCGGTGGGTCAAAGTCCCCGTTGAAGGTCGCGTGAATGAAAGCCACAGCCCATCTGCAAGTTCGAAATGAACGGGTCGTCGTCACCGAATGGCGCTTTGCGCCCGGCGCCGACACAGGAGACCACGTGCACGCCCATGATTACGTGGTGGTGCCGTTGACCAGCGGCACGCTGCGATTGGAGGAGCCGACGGGTGCGAGAGAAGCGCGCCTGGAGGTCGGCGCGTCTTATGCCCGGCCCGCCGGCGTCGCGCACAACGTGGTCAACGTCAACCCGTATGAATTCCGCTTTGTCGAGATCGAGCTACTCTAGTCCGGAACCCTGCTCACCGCGGCACCGGCAACGAGAAAACCGCGCCGTGTCAACCCTGCATCGGATCGATCAACATCCTTCATCTCTCGCATGGCGTCTCCTCTTGGGTGTTTCAAACAGCCCGATCGTGCTTAAGTACACCGCCAGCTGCGAGGACCAGTGGGCTGAGTGCTGGTTGGTCGACATCGAGCGGTCCTAGCTTAGCTAGACGCGCCTGGCTGGGACGCTGTTTGAGCATACGGGGTCGATGCGGTGCCGTACATCGCTGCGTTTCTCGACGGATGCATCAATTTAGGAGCTGGACGGGGCTGGGCGGGGGCGGGGTATAGTGGCTATTAGGGAAACTGGTCCCGAACCAGAGGCTGAGCGGGCTTTAGGCCGGCAATGCCGATGTGCTCTTCGGTTGTATGGCGCGTCCGGGACGCGGTAGCAAAAAAATGGCGCCGGCCGCCAGGAGGCAGGCCATACCGGCGGCGTACACCGCCGGACTGTACGACAGCATCACCGTTCGGGTCAGGCCGGCGCCGTACGCTGCGGTCGCGCTGCCGATTTGGTGGCCGGCGAAAATCCAGCCGAAGATCATCGCCCCGCGCTCCTTGTCGAAGGCGGCGCTGGCGAGCTTCACCGTCGGCGGGACGGTGGCTACCCAGTCGAGCCCGTAGAACATCGCAAACAAAGTCAGGCCATACAGCGTGAAGTCGGAGTGCGGCAGCCATAACAGTGATAGGCCGCGCAGCCCGTAGTACCAGAAGAGCAGCTTGCGGTTGTCGAATCGGTCCGAGAGCCACCCTGAGGCGATCGTGCCCACGAAATCGAAGGCCCCGATCATGGCGAGCATCGACGCGGCCGGTACCGCCGCAAGCCCGAAGTCGCCGCAGAGCGAGATGAAATGCGTCTGGATCAATCCGCTGGTGCTCAATCCACAGACGAAGAAGGTGCCGAACAACACCCAAAAAATTGGGCTGCGGGAGACGGCGGCGAGTGCGGTGAGCGGCTCGCTGAATCGCGGTCGCAAGGGAGATACGGCTGGGTTGGCACCGTGGAGCGCCCCGTGAGGCGCCCTCAGCGGCGTTTCCGCACCGAACGGGACCATGCCAAGGTCCGCGGGCCGATTGCGCAGCAAGCTGAACGCGAGTGCCGCAACCAGCAGGCACCCAGCCGCGATGGGCAACACCGCCACGCGCCATCCGTAGTGCTCGATCAACGATGCGGCGAGCGGCAGGAATACGAGCTGGCCGGTGGCGGAACTCGCGGTCAGGACGCCGAGCGCCAGCCCGCGCCGCCGCTCGAACCAGCGGTTCGCGACCGTTGCGGCCAGCACGAGCGCAGTCATACCGGACCCCAGGCCGAGCATCACACCCCACAGCACGAATAGCTGCCATAACCGCGTCATGCGCGTGGCGAGCAATAGTCCCATCGCGACCAGCACCAAGGCGATACACACCACGCGGCGCAGGCCGTAGCGCTCCATCAGGATGGCGGCGAACGGGCCCATCAGACCGAACAGCGCGAACCGTACCGCGATGGCCGTCGACACCGCCTCCGTGCTCCAGCCGAATTCCTTGCTGAGGGGCCGCAGAAATGCGCCGGGCAGACCGAGGGCCGCGGACGAGATGAGCATCGTGAGGAAAATGACAGCCATCACCACCCACGCGTAGTGAACGCCGCGCCGCTCGAACCAGGGTGAGGCGATGAGGGCAAACATTTGAGGCCCCCGCTATCTAGCCGAAGGACGCGAGCATCTGTCCGTTCTGATCGATGGTCTCGAGCGACACGTCGAATCCCCACAGGTGGCGCAGGTGCTTCAAGGTCTGCTCGGCTTGCGCTTTCTGCAGCATTTTGCCGTTGTAGCTCTGATGGTGCAGAACGAGCTTACGGTCGGTGTCGTGGGCGTAGCGTACCACCGAGATTTCCGGCATCGAGGTTTCGAGGCGGTATTGGGCCGACAGCGCGGTGCGGATGGCTTTGAAATCCTCAGGTCCCGCCGTGTGATCGACGGTCCAATGGTCGAGGCCTTCGCGACTTTGGATATTCATGAATCGAAAATCGCGCACCAGCTTTGGGGTGAGGAACTGCAGCAGGAAACTCTCGTCGCGGTAGTTCTGCATGGTGTCATGGAACGTTTCGAGCCAGTCCTTGCCGGCGATATCGGGCAGGTACTCCCGATCTTCGTCGGTCGGGCTCTCGCACACGCGCTTGATCTCATTCCACGCCGCAAACCCCAGCGCATACGGGTTGAGCCCGGAGTATTCGCGCTGCTTGATGACGTTGGTATGCGAGTGCAGGCATTCGAGCAGTATTCCCTGATCGATCTGACCGGCATCGTACATATCGTTGATCAGCCGATGGTGCCAGAATGTGGCCCATCCCTCGTTCATGACCTGAGTCTGGCGCTGCGGGTAGAAGTACTGGGCGATCTTGCGCACGATGCGCGCCAGTTCGCGCTGCCACGGTTCGAGTTTCGGCGCGTGCTTCTCGATGAAATAGAGCAAGTTCTCCTCGGGGCTCGCCGGGAACACGGCCGCGGCCTTTGCGGCCTTTGCCGCCTGCGGCACGAGGCTGTAGTACTCGGCCTGGCGCATGGTTTCCTGGGCTTCGGATAGCCGCTTGGCTTGTTCGGCGCGCTCCTTGCGCGTATCGAGCTTGCGCGGCCGCTTGTACTTGTCGAGGCCCTGATCGCGCAGCGCATGCAGGGCGTCCAAGGTCTGTTCCACCTTGTCGAATCCATAGCGCTCTTCGCAATCGGCGACGTAGTTCCGGGCAAACAGCATGTAGTCGAGAATGGCATCCGGCTGGGTCCACTGCCGGAAGAGGTAGTTTCCCTTGGAGAAACTATTGTGCCCGAAGCAGGCGTGAGGAATGACGAGTGCCTGCATCGCCAGGGAGTTGTCCTCCATCAGAAAGGCGATGCAGGGATTGGTGTTGATAACGATTTCATAGGCGAGGGCGTTGGCGCCCGTACGATATTTGGCGTTCTCGATCAAGAAATGCTTGCCGAAACTCCAGTGCCCATAATTGACCGGCAAGCCGCTCGACACATAGCTATCGAGCATCTGCTCGCTGGTGATGACTTCCAGTTGGTTGGGAAAGGTATCGAGCGAGTAGCGTGCAGCATGCTCGGCGCAGATACTCTCGATTGCGACGAGATCGTCGAGGGTCCATTCGCTGCCGCTGAGTTTACGTAGTTCTCGCATAGGACCGCCGCGTCCGGCACTCAGACTAGCTGCTCCTTTTGGAATAGCTTGGCAAGCGCCGGGTACACCTCGTTGCGTGCGCTGACCGTCGCCATGTTGAAATGATCGCTCTCGATCGACTCATAGGCCGTCCACAGATTGGTCGAGCCGGCGCCCGCGCCCTCGCCGACTTCGGCATAAACGAAGTAGCGCGACACGGGCAGCAGTTGCGAGAGCAGATACGCGGAGGACTCGGTGGAGTCGCCGCCGAACGAATCGCCGTCGCTCGCTTGGGCGCCGAAAATATTGTATTGCGATGAGGGAAAGCGCAAGTTGATGATCTCATTCATCTTGGAGAGCGCCGACAGCACCTTGGTGCTGCCCGCCTGGGTGCCGTTGAAGAAAGTTTCCTCGTCGACTTCCTGGGCTTGATCCGTGTGCCGAATGAATACCAGATCCACCTTCTTGTATTTGCGGGTCAGAAACAGGTACAGCAGCGTGAAGAAGCGCTTCGCGAGGTCTTTGCGTTTTTCATCCATGGAAGACGATACATCCATGAGGCAAAACATCACCGCCGCCGTTCGTGGAACCTGGACTTCCACGAGACTGCGGTGCCTGAGATCGATCGGGTCCAAAAAAGGAATCTCGGCGCCGCGCCGCTGCACTTCCTGCAGTTCGAGTTCCGCGACCTCGACGCGGGACGGCATGCCGCTGGCTCGAGCGACGACGAGGGCCGCCTCGGCCTCTTCCAGCGCTTCTTGGTACTGAGCCTCGGCGGCGAGGCGCCGGCCGATGGAGGCCTTGAAGGTGCGCGCGACGCTGACGCTGCCCGGGGTGCCGTAGCGCACCACACCCCCGCGGCGCAGGCGGCTCTCGTCGATCTCCAAGAGATCCTTCTTCAGCAGTGGAGGCAACTCGAGTTCGTCGAACAGCAGGGACAGGTATTCTTCGCGGGAGAGCACGAAGCGAAAGGTGTCCTCATCCTCGCTGTCCGCCTCACCGGCACCTTGCCCGCTGCCGGCCCCTTGGCCTTGCGCGGGATTGCGGGGGATTTTGTCGCCGACGCGATATTGATCGTTACCCGGGATGATTCTCCCGGTGTTGCCCGACACTGGGTCGAGTACGAACCGCGGCTCGGTGATGTCCTTGCGCTCGATCGTGACCTCGACGGGCTTGTCCGAGTCCTGCAGCTTGTGCCGCGCCACCAATTTGTCGACCTGAGCTTTGAGCGCGCCGTCCAAGCGTTTCAACACGCGCTGCCGGTTCGGGGTACTCTTGCCCTTATCAGGTCGCCGATCGACTATGACGGTGGTCAAGGTGCGCCTTTCCGTTGCGGCCTTGAGCTCACTGGCGCCGGGCCATGGTCCACCACTCAACCTGACGGCGCACCTGGGTCGGCGTGTGACCTCGGACGATCATCCGCGCGATGAATGCTTGGTGCTTTTTCTCGTCCTCCGCGCTGCCTTTGGCGAAATAAGACACCACCGGCAACAAGTCATCGGTCGCCGCAAACATGCGCTTCTCGATCACCTCGCGCAGTTTTTGGTAGCTGGTCCAGATGAGTTTCGTGCCGCCGCTCTTGTTCTGCGCGCGCAGTACATGGTTGACGATCTCGTGACGGAAATCCTTTGGATTGCCGATACCGGCGGGTTTCTCCATCTTTTCGAGCTCGGAATTGAGTGCGCCCTTGTCGAAGGCGACTCCGGTTGCGGGATCGACATAGACTTCCTCCTGGATCCAAAAGTCGGCGAACGCCACGTAGCGGTCGAACAGCTCCTGGCCATAATCGGCATAGGATTCGAGGTACGCGGCCTGAATCTCCTTGGTCAATTCCTCGAGATAGCGCGGGATCAAGAATTCCTTCAAGTGCACCGTGCAGGTCTTCTGCAAGTCGGGGCTGAAGTCGGAAGCCACTATGCTCTCTTCGATGACCTTGAGCAGCGTCACGGGGTCGGCGGATTCCTCGGATGGATCGCGATTGAAGGCTTTGGAGATGAGCTTGAAGGCATAGCGGGTCGAGAACCCGCTCATGCCCTCGTCGCTGCCGGCCATTTCACGGTACTCGGCCACACTCTTGGCCTGAGGGTCCGACTCACGGAGGTTCTCCCCGTCATACACCCGAAGCTTCGAGTAGATGCTTGAGTTGGCCGGAGTCTTCAGCCGCGACAGCACCATATAGCGCGCGAGCATGGTCAAGGTGCCGGGAGCGCAAGGTGCCTTCGCCAACGTCGACTCGCGCAACAGCTTTTGATAGATGGCGACCTCTTCGGTGACGCGCAGGCAGTACGGCACCTTGACGATGCAGATACGATCGAGGAACGCCTCATTGTCCTTGTTGCTGCTGAACTTTCTCCACTCGCTCTCGTTCGAATGCGCGAGCACCGTGCCTTGGTAGGGCATTGCACCGAAACCTTCGGTGCCCTTGAAGTTGCCTTCCTGGGTCGCGGTGAGCATCGGGTGCAGCACCTTGATCGGTGCTTTGAACATTTCGACGAACTCGAGCAGCCCTTGGGTCGTCAGACACAGGCCGCCCGAATAGCTATACGCGTCCGGATCGTCCTGGCTCAGCTTGGAGAGCTTGCGCATGTCGACCTTGCCGACCAGCGAGCTGATGTCTTGGGTGTTTTCGTCGCCGGGCTCGGTCTTCGCGACCGCTATTTGATTGAGTACCGATGGGTAGACTCGCTGCACGCGAAACCGCGACAGATCGCCGTGGTAGCTTTGCATTCGCTTTTGCGCCCAGGGACTCGACAATCCGGTGAGGTACCGCGGGCTGATCCCGTATTCACCCTCGAGACGGGCACCGAACTTCTCGGGATTGAACAGGCCGAGGGGCGATTCGAGCAGCGGACTCCGCTCGCCGGTATCCCCGTCGACCAGCACATAGATCGGATAAACTTCCATCAAACTCTTCAGCTTGATCGCGAGCGTGCTCTTGGCGCTGCCGACCGGCCCCAGCAAGTAAAGCACCTGCTTGCGCTCCTCGAGGCCTTGAGCCGCGTGGCGATAGAAGGAAACGATTTCCTCGATGATGCCGCCTTCCATGCCGTAGAAGTCGGCGAAGGCGTCGTAGTACTTCAAGGTTCTGTTGCCAAATAGCCGCAGCAGGCGCGGATCGGATTTGGTTTGCACCAGGCGCGGCTCGCCGATGGCTTTGATGATGCGTTCGGCCGCCAGCGCATAGGTCATCGGATCCTTGCGGCAGAGTTCGAAGAACTCTTGCAGCGTGAACGTCGCAGCCACACTCCTTTCGTAGGACGTTTTGAAGTCTTCAAAAAGCATTGAGCTTGCTGTCACGTTAAGCCCTCACTCATGTCCGTGGACACCGGTACCGTTAAGCGCTAGGTACCCAAGGATAATGTTTACCGTATAAACAGAAGCGGTGCAAACTCTGCGGCCCGACTACAAGTGCTCACGTTCCGTCATTGGCCGCCACGACACGCTTCACATTCCATCGCGTGCACCACCATTCCCGCCGACGAAGTGTCGATGGTGTGTCATGCGCTGCGACGTTTGTGACAGATACGAGGCTACCGGGCCGGTGCCTGCTCGATAAGACAATAGTACTCCGTTGCGCGGCGCGCGGCGTCAGTTTGTGCTCACGGCTGTGGGCGGGCGGAATGGCGTGAATCCGATCGCGCCCGACGAACGAAGTCTAGGCGTTGCGTCGGCGCCGCATCTTGGGCGTCAGCGTCGCCCAGCGGCGCGTGGCCGCACTTGCGCTTCGAGCCAGTTGCGGATCTCGAGCAGGCGCAAGGCTTCGCTCTGCATGGCGGGGCCGAGCCCGTGCTTCCAGAGGAGTGCCGCGTCGTCCGGATTCGCCTGCAGAGCGCGAAGCTCGGCGGCGAACTCGGCGAGCGCCGCCGCGTCGCGGAACATTCCTTCGTTCACCAGGGTCGAGCCATAGCGCTCGGCCGCGGCTGCAATGTCGAGATAGTCGTACTCCGGGTGGTATTGCACGCCCCAGAACGTGCCGCGACCGTGAGTGAAACAGGCGGCCTGCACGCCGAAGTCATTTACCGCGAGGATGTCGGCGCCCGGCGGCAGGGTGGCGATCGCATCGCGATGCACGGTGGGTGCCTCGAACGCGGTCGGTTTGCCGGCGAACAAGCGGTGCGCGCGGCCGGCATCGCTTTGCATAATGCGCCGCGCGAAGCCGAACTCGCGGCCGCGCGGATTGGCCCGCACCTCGCCGCCCGCGGCGGTTACGGCGACCTGCAACCCCCAGCAACTTCCGAACAACGGCACGCCGGTGTCGAGTACGGCGCGGACGAGTTCGATCTGGCGCGTCACCGCCGCGCCGCCGTGATAGACATTGAGCGCCGATCCCGTCAGCGTCGCCCCGTCATAGGCGTCGAGGGCGACACCCGCCGGCAGCGTCGGTGCCGCGTCGGCGGGGGTCACGATGTCGATGTGCAGTGAGGAGTCGATGCGCGAGAGAACCCGCGCGTAGCCTGCACCGGAGTCGTAGCCGAGAGCGGCCGATTGTCGCGCGCGCATCTCGGCGACGTTGCCGTCGATGACCAGGATCCGCGCGCTGCTCATGCGAGGCTAGCCGAAAGTCGAGGTCACGCGGCGTCCACGGCGCCGAGTGTGCCGTTCACGGCCGCCCGAAAGATGTGCTGCAATTGCGCGGCATCGACGGGGATCGGATTGCCGGAGGCCGAGGGGTCGATCGCCGCTTCCCGCCCGATGACCGCGGCGTTGTCGGTATCGACGCCGATGTCGGCGAGCGAATGCGGTATCCCGAGCTCGGTGCGCAGGGCGAGCACCCAGGCGAGGAAGCCGTCGAAGCCGCGCTCCGGCAGGTCGAGAATGCGCGCGATGACATCGGTCTTGTCGTTGATTGCGCGCCGGTTGAAGCGCATGACGTAGGGCAGGATGATCGCGTTCGTGAGCCCGTGATGGGTGTTGAACCAGGAACCCACCGGGTGCGCGATGGCGTGTACGCCGCCCAAGCCTTTTTGGAACGCGGTGGCGCCCATCGATGCGGCCGCCAGCATCTGCGCGCGGGCTTCGATGTCCTTGCCGTTCGCGCAGGCGCGCGGCAGAAAACGGTGGATGAGGCGCATCCCTTCCAGCGCGACGCCGTCCGCGAGCGGATGGAACCCCGGCGCGCAGAAAGCTTCGAAGCAATGTACGAAGGCGTCGATACCGGTGGCGGCGGTCACCGCACGCGGCAACCCGACGGTGAGTTCCGGATCGGCGATGACGACCCGCGGCATCATCTGCGGGTGGAAGATGATCTTTTTCTGGTGCGTCTGCTCATTCAAGATGACGCCGGCGCGGCCGACTTCGGAGCCGGTGCCGGCGGTGGTCGGGACCGCGACGACCGGCGCAATGCCGGCGGGATCGGCGCGCGTCCACCAATCACCGATGTCTTCGAAGTCCCACAACGGGCGGCTTTGCCCCGACATGAACGCGATGACTTTACCGGCGTCGAGCGCCGAGCCGCCGCCGAACGCGATCACGCCATCGTGGCCGCCGCCGCGGTAGACGGCAAGGCCCGCCTCGACGTGACTCAACGCCGGGTTGCCGCGCACTCCACCGAACACGGCCGCGTCCTCGAGCGTCGCGGTGTGCTCCAGCGTCGCTGTGTGCGGCAGCGTCGCGGAGCGCTCGAGCCCTGCGGCGGACCTGAGCGCGGCGAGCGCGCTGTCGATCATCGGCGTGCCGAGGAGCCCCTCATCGGTGACGATCAGCGGGCGGCTCATCCCGGCCCGCGCACAGGCCGTGGCGAGTTCGGCGATGCGCCCGGGGCCCGCCCATATCGTGGTGGGATAATTCCAATTGCCGCGCAAAATCGCACTCGAACTCATAGGGTCACCTTGAAGTGATAGGACTTGGGTCGCGTCAATTGTTCGTAGCCGACCCGCGACAGGGTACAGCCGCGGCCGGAGTTCTTGACGCCGGTCCAGGCGAGCGCGGGATCGAGGTAATCGCAGCGGTTCAGAAATACCGTGCCGGTCTCGAGGGCGTCGCCGAGCGCCTCGGCGCACGCCGCGTCGGCCGAGAAAATCGCGGCCGTCAACCCGAACTCGCTGTCGTTCATGAGCCGCAAGGCTTCCGCGTCGGAAGCGACGCTCATGATGCCGACCGCGGGCCCGAAGGTCTCTTCGCGCATGATGGGCATGGAGTGATCGACGTCGACGAGCACCTGCGGTGCGAGGTACGGCGTTCCGGGCGAACTCGCGGGGAACGACGCCTCATCGATCAACTGGCGCGCGCCGCGGGCCACGGCATCGCGTACCTGCGCGCGCACCGCCTCGGCCGCGGCGGTGCGCACCACGGGTCCGAGCGTCGTAGCCGGATCGAGCGGGGAACCCAAGCGATACTTGCCCGTGAGCTCGACGACCCCTGCAACGAACTCCGCATACCGCGAGGCTGCGACGTAGATGCGCTTGATGCCGCAGCAGGATTGTCCGGCGTTGAAGAACGCGCCGTCGGTCAAGGTGTCGACGGCGTGGGCGAGATTGGCGTCGGCGCGCACGTAGGCGGGATCCTTGCCACCGAGTTCGAGTCCCGCGGTCGCGAAGCCTCGAGCCGTGGCGGCCATCACTGCGCGGCCGCCCGATACCGAGCCCGTGAAACAGACGCTTGCGACGCGGGCGTCGCCCATCAGGCGCGCGGTATCGGCGTGCGACAGGTGCAGGTACTGGAATACGCCGGCCGGCACGCCGGCGCTCGCGAAGGCTTCGTGAAAGCGTTCCGCGCAGAGGGGCGTCTGGTGGGAGTGCTTGAGTACGACGGCGTTGCCGGCAATCAGCGCGGGCAGCACGGCGTTCACCGCAGTGAGATAGGGGTAGTTCCAGGGCGCGACGACGGCGACCACGCCTAAGGGGACGCGCTTGATCCGACGCTCGAATCCGGCCTTCTCGCCGGGCTCGATCGGGGTGAGCGCCGCGGGGGCCACTCCAAGCATGTAGCGGGCGCGTTCCTCGAAGCCGCGGACTTCGCCCGGGGCGTGGCTGATCGGGCGCCCCATCTGCCAGCTGATTTCGCTGGCGATCTCGTCGGCCTTGGCGACGAACGCGGTGACCGCGCGCGCCAGGATTTCGCGGCGCGAGTCGAGCGGGTGCGCGGCCCAGGCGCGCTGGGCCGCGACGGCTTCGTTCAGCGCGCGATCGATGCCGGCGGCGGTTTCGAGCGGTCGTTCGACGTAGATCCGGCCGTCGACGGGGCTGATGGTTTTGAGTGTTTCAGTCATTGGCTTTGCGTGCTGCGATCATTCGAGGTCTCGTTGAATCAAAGTGTCGATGGTCCAAGTTTGTGGTCTGTCGGGGTTGCGGTCGACCAGGGTTGCGGCCGGACCGGGTTGCGGTCGGCCGGGGGTCGTGGCCGGTCGGGGTTTCAGATGATTTCGAAATAGCGCGCGAGTTCCCAGTCGGTGACGGCCTTGCGGAATTCGCGCTCCTCCCATTGGCGGGTGGCGGCATAGTGCTCGACGAACGCGTCGCCGAACAGTGCGGCGGCAGCCTTTGAGGCGGCGAGTCGTTCGGCGGCCTCGTAGAGGGTGGCGGGCAGGCGGCGCTCCGGCGGATGCTCGCGGTCGTAGGCATTGCCTTCGAGCGGGGCATCGGGCTCGATGCGGTGTTCGATGCCCCAGAGCCCGGAACCGATCGCCGCCGCGAGGGCGATGTAGGGGTTGATGTCGGCGGCCGCGATCCGGTACTCGACGCGCTGGCTCGACGGGCCGCCGCGAATCACGCGCAGTGCCGTGGTGCGGTTCTCGACTCCCCAGGTCGCGGAAGTCGGCGCCCAGAAGCCCGGAACGAGGCGCGAGTAGCTGTTCACCGTGCCTGCGACCATCGCCAGCAGTTCGGGCATCAACGCTTGCTGGCCGCCCACGAACCAGCGCATGGTGTCGGACATCTCGTGCGGCTTCGAAGCGTCGTGGAAGACCGGCTCGCCGGTGGTCTTGCGCAGTGAGAGGTGCAGGTGGCCGCTCTGCCCCGGCACGCTGTTCGACCACTTGGCCATGAATGTCGCCATCAGGCCATGGCGCTGCGCGAGCACCTTGGCGTAGGTCTTGAAGAGCGCGGCGCGGTCGGCTGCTTCGAGAGCATCGCAATGGGTGAGCGCGGCTTCGAGCACGCCGGGACCGGTTTCGGTGTGCAGGCCCTCGATCGGAAAGCGCATTGTCTGGCCGAGATCGAGCAGTTCGTGATACAGGTCCGAATGCACGGAATTGCGCAGCACCGAGTAACCGAAGTAGCCGGGTGTCAGGGTTTTCAGCTGGCGATAGCCCTTGTCGCGGACCGAGACCGGCGTTTCCTCGAAGACGAAGAATTCGAATTCGGCCGCGGCGCTGACCTCGTAACCTGAGGCCGCGGCGCGCTCGAGCACTCGGCGCAGGGTACCGCGCGGACAGATCGATTCGGCACGGCCGGCAAATTCGAGCAAGAAGAACGTGGTCTTGGGCTCGAAGGGAATATCGCGGCGCGTAGTCGGCAGCACCCGCACGATGGCGTCGGGGTAGGCGGTGTGCCAGCCGGTGAACTTGGTGTTGTCGTAGAGTTGATCGTTCGAGTCCCAGCCGAGGATCACATCGCAGAAACCCAAGTCCTTGTCGAGCGCCGAGAGGAACTTGTCGCGGCTCACGTACTTGCCGCGCAGGATCCCGTCGGTATCGAAGACGCCGATCTTGACGTGCTCGATGCCGCGTTCGGTCAGTAACTTGCGAATGTCGGCGTGCTGCTGCATGCGCTGATTGTACGAGATCAGCGCCGCGTGACGCCCAAATTCGCGGCGCGCGCAAAGAAAGTCGCCGCCGGCGGGCGCGATTGGCTATTCTAGATATGTTCAATCCATCATTGCAGGACGGGTACCTTGCGCCTGGTCGCCGAGCATCTCGAAAAGCGGTTCGGCAACCTCGTTGCCGTCGCGGATATCTCGTTTTCGGCGGAGCCCGGCGCGGTGCTCGGTCTGCTCGGACCGAATGGGGCGGGCAAGTCGACGACGGTGAGCATGCTGTCCGGCCTGATGCGTCCGGATCGCGGGACGGTGCGAGTCGGTGAGGCGGTTCTCGGGAGCGGCGCGGATCAGACCAAGCGCAGCTTGGGGTTG
>Ga0209611_10006603_pt1 | contig 18900 bp, 16 predicted proteins | sample S1TSphgellanicum_3_FD_187693 | JGI IMG/M metagenome (GOLD analysis project Ga0209611, IMG submission 187693) | Host-associated microbial communities from peat moss isolated from Minnesota, USA - S1T2_Fc - Sphagnum magellanicum MG (SPAdes) (version 2) | ecosystem: Host-associated > Plants > Peat... | reverse complement strand
AAAGAGGGGGCAAAAAAAAAAAACACTTTGTGTGAAAGAAATTCTGCCCTAACTAACTTCTTAACCCTTACTTCTGGATCAGCCTCTTTTAGGAGTACCAAAAAACCATGGTTGGCATAGAAGGGTTAACTTAGCGATTGTTGGGTTTAGGTCAAGGGTATATGGTTTTTTGGGTTTAGGTCAAGGGAATATGGTTGCTGGGTTTAGGTCAAGGGAATATGGTTCCAATCTCTGTGACCTACCGAGTTCTGCCACTAAAGATTGGTAAAGCTGTATAAGAGAGTCATGAAAGAAGAAGAAGAAGAGAATGGAGGCATATATTGTGGTGGCTTTTCTTTTCCTTTGTGCCCTTGTAGTTTGGTGACTTTTTCCTTTTCTGAGGTCAAATGCATGCAAGTGTCTCCATGCAAAAGTTGGTCAAAATGTACACCCACAAATGAGAAATACCAAGCCACGGAAAGTGTTAAAGAGGCTGTCACCTTGCTTCATATGTATGGCATGTGAAAGTTTACAGCAAGTAAAGCTTCTGCTTGAGTAATATAAATGGGGTATAAGGTCAAAAGGCACACACCTAGGGTTGATCCTCCTATATACTTAGAGCATCCTGACTGTGGTAGTACTATAATGCCTTGTGTCCATTATTTTGGATATGATACAACCCTTAAATAGCTTGAATTTGGAACCAGGATTTTTTTTAGTGAAATTTCACGTTTTTCAACCCAAAATTTTAAGTGGTAAATCTCACAAAGGGGGTTTTTTTTTTTTTTCCTGCCCCATTTCACAAAAGGACCCCATGGGTTTTTTCAGGGTCATCATGACGAGGACAATGAGAGGACACCCGCGTGATGTCCCCCTGCCACTAGCAAGAAACTGACAATTTGTTTGACATTCACTTACATTTAGTGTAGATCATTGGATTACAAATTTCACAACCCTAATGCCCGCCTCAATTTGAATATAATCATGCCCCAATTCTAGACTATTTGATGTGCGCAATGTGCATTGGCCATGAGCATTTAGGGGTCTTGAGTCTTGAATTGTGGGCCCAAGGAGAAGGAGGTGACTTAGCAATTCTATTTCCCTTCATAAGCTTGCCATTAGTGAAGTAGTTCATCCTCCTCATTGAACAATGTAGCCAATGGTTGATTAAAGTTGTCATGTTTTGAGAAATGTTGGAACTTGGTGTGATTGTGGGTTACAATTCTTGTGATCATTGGAGCATCGTGTGGCTGGCAAGCAATTACAAATTAAGGCACAAAATTAAGGAAGCTCTTAAAGCCTAAACCTTTAAACCCCCTTTGTGCACTTGTGTTCTTCATCTCGATTCTCTTGTAACTTGTTTGTTTTTTGCTCCTTGTTTTCAAATGTTCATATATATTTGTGCAATGTGTTAGTTGCAACTTGTGTTATGAGTCAAGACTCGTGAGCATTGTGCACTTGTGTAACATGCATTACAATGCTTGCAATTTGTGTGACTTGTTGTTTCATATGCAACCATCGACACAACTAAATGTTGACTACAATTTAATGCAATTTGTGTAACAAACTCCTAAATCTAGCAACATGGGTGAACAAAAGAACCTTCCTCATGCTCTTGAATTGCATTTTTCTTCACCTAAATTTTTTGACATAAATATGAATGCCATGCTTGAAAATCTTGTTATCATTGATGCTGAAAATGAATCACGTGCCTTTGCCCCCAAAAACCCTTTAAAAAGGTTGTAACTAATAATTTAAAAATTTAGGAAATTTGGGCTATAAAAATGCCCTAAGTAGAGCTCATTTTTAATGAAATTAGACTAGATTTTATTGTCAAATATCTAATTGTTTGTACATGAATTGAAAGGAAGGAAAAGGTTTTGGTTGTTAAATTGGACTATACAAATAAGCATGCATATAAAAAGAAGGGTTTTAATGGTAAGTGGATCATAGATTCTTAATGTATGCATGTAAAAAATGTTTAGCTTTTCATGACCACTATCCTTCAACAATTGAATATTGGTCAAGCAATGGAACACAAATAGAAACTTACTCAAATTACATCTATTTTCAACCTGTTGAATAAAAGTAAGCAAGCGAATAATCAATCATGGGGTGCAACCATGCTATTACATACCAAATCAATTGTAACCATTTTTTAATATTTCATATTTTAATGTGATAATTAATTTGGTGTTGAAATTTTTGGATTTACTTATATAGCAACATTTGTAATATATCATGGGAATGTGTGAATAAAATTTAAATCAATATATTTAATAAAAAATTACTCATAATCATTTTTTAAATGTCATAATTAATTTTTAAAAATATTTAAAAACTATTCCAAATTAAATCATTGCCCAAAAGGGTAGGGTTGACTCCTATTAGCATGGTTCAACCTTATGAAGATTTCCAACCCTTATATGAGTTTTTTGAAATTTCGATGTAACCCCAAAATATATTGGTTTGATGGGTTGATTGGGAGATTACAAAACACATACATCATGAATTTTTTTTAAAATTAATTAATATTGAGAATTCCAACTTTGTCTATTTTACTTGTGATGAGGTCACAAGCATGGATAACACAAGTTGAGCAAGTGTGCATATAATTACATTGTGCATGATTGGTGTTAAATACCATTGTTGTTGAATGTGCAACAATTTTTTTTAAAATTCAAGGTTGATAACCTAACTTTGTTGATCATGAGTTCCTTGATAACATATAGGGACCTAATACAAAAGAAAATTGCTTCAAGGTTAATGTGTTTTGGTGTAAATGGGGTCAACACCAACATTGGCCAATTATTGCTTTTCAACCTAGTCATCAACTTGGATTTGATTCCAAGTAGGAAATAACCTACATGCCGAATCCAAATACTTTAATATCTGGATTTAAACCTACTTGGTTGATATTAAGAAATCTGATACCCAGAAATACCCTGTTGGCAAGGTATTACTTTCACAAAAAATAATAACCTACCTATATGTTGGCTAAAACATGTAAGAAATACCTAGGTCAATTATTTGTTCAATATTCATCTTTTTTTTCATCCACACCTTTGTCATTCATTTAAGGCACCGAAAAGTAAAAGGAAAAAACCCTAAAAACTTTGCGCACCTTAAAATCTTTGGGTGGTGCCTACCTCCTTCATTGCTTTCAATGATGGCCTTCTTTCAATTGGGACAATAGATAGATCCTTTTGAGGCTTTCTCTCATCAATTTGCTACCAACTTCATTCTCTTGTGAGTATTTCCCATTCAATTTGTCGCCATCTTCATTGTGAGTGTTCGTTGCAAAAGGATGAAATTGGATATTAAAACGTTGGAATGCAAGAGCTACATGGGGATCTACTCACCTTCAATGCGTTTTCAACTTCTTAATAATTTAATTGAATTATGGTGTGTGTTGTGTGTTCATCTTTTTATTTTAATTTACATTTAGATTTGATCGCCTTGAATGCATTTTCAAAAGTTGACTCAATTTCTAGTGCATGTACATCTATTTCTCTGATCAACTTTTGGTTCATGTTCACATATGATCTATAGTTTTGACTATCCATTTCTCCAACAATAAACTCAATTCCTTTGTTTATTTATGCTTTAAAGTGGTCTGCAAGTTGCTTGATTATCTTTAATGAAACTCCACATCACAAATTTAACATTCAACAAATTAATAATGAAAATTGTATGAAGTGCATTCATTCACAAGTTTGTATACTTTACACATGAATATTATGCTTCAAAAACCCGTTTGACTCACAGATAAATGTGTTGATGGATGAAGTACGAACCTATGAATGAATGATGTCACATAGATTTCGCATCTTTTAATAAATTTGTGTTTAAATGTGTTTTCAATGCACAATATTAATGCATGAAATGAAAAAATTGTGAATGAATGAATTTTGCATGATTTCCATTATTAAGTCATGAGTTTTTAAGTTTGTGATGCAATCCTTTTGTTTAAGGTTTAGGCCTTTAAGTGTGTTGAATTCAGAGTAAATTCAACAAAATTATTTTAATCCATTATGTTTAAAATTTAGGTGTTAAAGTTAATGTTAGTTTAGGGTAGAAACTAGAGATGTTGAAGCCCCATTCTCTATTTCTTCTATTTAAGGTCTAGCTCTTGAAGTGGGTCGAGTTCAAGGCCAAACATTAAAGTTCCATTCTACATTCCTTGTTTGATTGGAAACTTGGTGTGCTAATACTTCCCTTTATTGTGGCAGTCCTAAGAAAGAATAATGGGTTAGGTCTTGTTCACACAAAATTTCTATGCTATCCAGTCTAAATGCATCGATGACCACCAAAAGAACTAATGCCAAATCTTGCACTTTGATGAGAAACTGCAAAAAGATGTCAACATGGGTTTGATTGAAAGGAGGCCATGGAAATCACCATGTTACAAGTTTTGTTTCCATTATGGGAAGCCAACCTTTAATGCACACCTTAGTCCAATTATCACTAATCTAACAAAGTGTGTATAGGTGTTTTATAAAAAGGTAAAGGCAAAATTTGAGGTCGATCCTAAATTCAAAAAGTGGGCTCAAGGGGTTGTTGTTTTATTCTAGGTATTTTTTCCTAATCTATTTTCACCATCTTTACCTTGGGTTTTGCTATAGGCCATTTTGGAAACTTCAAATTGAAGCTCACCAAATTGAATACAAAAGTATTATAATCATATGTATATATTTTATTATATGTGGGCATTTTTTAATTTGTGTACTAAACTCATTCAATTGGTGACCTTCTTCCAACTAGAATGTTTTAATTCACTTGATCCTTAGTCAAGGTGTTGGGTCTACTTTGTATAAGTATGTAACAAATTATTTCTATAACAAATAGTAGAAGAAGAATTCATAGTTAAAAGGTTTTGATGTGATTTGAAATTATGTGGATTTCATAGGGTGGAGAGGAGAAGTATGTGGTGGATTTAGGGAAGCTTGGAAACAAATATGTGACATTAGCTAAAGAAAGTCCAATGTAGTCTATGAATGACTACAAGTCACATTGGAGGAAAAGGTTTGTCACCTTACATGGCATCACTTCATAACTACTAAAAACCATTTTTGTTTGAAGAGAAAATTGTCAATAAGAAAAATGTAGCTACTTCCTTTTCATCTTGATGTCCCATTGAGATAATCATTATTTTCTATGTATTGCCTTGGTTTGTTGTTTGTCAAGCTAAAAGCTTTTACCATCCATATATTGTAGGTGTCACAAAGGAGTTAGGAGAGAAAAATCTCATTGAAGAGAGTGAAGGTGCCTATGTCATTACCGTTCTTAAGCAAACAATTCCCTTGCTAATAGTGAAAGGGACAGTGGTTTCAACTATGTTTCAATAGATCTAGGTTGTCTATGGTACGTGTTAATATCATCTAGATAACAATGAAGCCTGTTCAATCGAACAAATCTGAAGTTCTTTAGAAGTGTGTTTTATTTTCTAGTTAGCCATATTGTCATTCATGCATGTAGGATTGGTTTTGTTGAACCTTATACAGTGCTCTTAGTTCTAATTATTGGCCAATGAAGTTTAATAAATATAGGGAAGTTGTGAACTTTACAATTGTTTTACAAATGTTTTGAAGGTATATTGGTGTGCAAGTATTAGCTTAATAAGGAAGCTACACAATGGATAATATATGTCATTGATGTAGGACAAACATTTTGACATATTTTTCAAGGTGGTTTCCTATTGACAAATAAGGAACATTTTTTATGGTTTTATTTGCATATGGTTGCCCTTAGTTTGTATTCCATGTAGTCCATATTAAATTGTTGATTTTCAAATTAAATTTTGATATTTAGTTGTATTATGGATATAAAATATAGCTTTCAATTTTTGTTGATGGAAGCTAGGTTGATTAGCTTGTGAATACGGCGTGCTAGCAACGAAATCCTTTAAGAGGCTCTTACCTTGAACATGTAAATGGCCATAATATCAAAATGGATAAACCAAATCTATATATTTGTCAATGTGATTGTTGTTGGGAGGAAGAATATATACATGGAATTCTTTGTGTAACTGAACATAATACATTATATCCTCCCTTTGAAATAAGAATATGTAAGTGATAAGCATTACTAGTTGGTTAATGACTTTGACTCATGGTTAAATGCAAGAATGAAGAATGGTTCTATCATGGGTTTAATTAGTTGAAATATTACATTAATGGATTTTCCTTGCAATTTGGTGACACAATTTGTGACCCCATCTATGTGTCATGACATGTAACAAAAATAAAGTTATCAATACATTGTGCACATGTTTCAATTATTGGTGTTAAGCTAAGAAGGTCACCATGTGTGTAGGCAACACATTGCGTTGTTAAGTTAGCTATTTTAATATCTTGCTAAGAAACCATGATAAAAATAACCAATTCTCAACATAATATTGAAATTACTAGCCCTCATGCATATTAGGCAATTCTTGACACTTTTAAAAAATGACTTACTGATAATTAGCTTAATAGAACCTTTGTCAAATTGATACCATGTGGATATTAAAAAAATAATAATAATCTAGGTATCTGATACCCTATACCCTATGTGTAAATGAAAATTTGAAAATTTTCAATAGCTAGCCCGAGGGGTAATTGAAAAAAATCAATAACTGTCCAACACTAGTCAACACCTTCCAAGGCGTTAAATCAAGAGTGACAATCTAAATCCAACATTAATACATTTCATTTATCATCGTTGTGCCTTGTATGGTTCATAAAACAAATCTTGTGGTATAAACCTTTTCAAACATATCTTTGGTTTCTCACATCAAAAAATATTTTGCAATGTTTGTATGGCTATTTTAACCATAGTCCCAAAATCCATTTGGACTTTACCAAATTGGTAAAGATCATTAAACTAAAAATAAAATAAATTGTGTAACATCAAAACTAGATGGATATTTATGGTAGGTCTTGTCAAATGTGCATTATTTGACGCACTCCCAAGCCCCGGGATGAACCCACTCGAGGGTCCAACTATGTTGAGTTGCGGAAAGCTGGGACTTGAGGGGCGCTCTCGACTTCCAGCACTAGAGAGGGGTAGAGGGGCGTGCTAGAAGTCTCGGGATTAGACTAGGAAGATGGACTAAAAGATCAAGCATGAATCTGCATCCAAAACCAACCACAAGAGGGTTGATTCACATTCGGGAACACCCTTGGGTGTTGGGACAAGCCACGGGCAACTTGAACTACTTGACTCACCACGGCCCGGACTCGGGGGAAGCCACCACCTTCCCCCATATAGTATACTATGCAGCTCTCTGCCAAGGCTACATCCAAATGGCTCTTTTTCTCGGGACTCCCAAGTTGGAGTCCCAAAACTGTCCCGGGTTGAAGTCCCGGGACTTTGGACGGCCATAGCTCCTCGCCCAAACTCGGATCGGGACGAGCTCTAAACCAAAGTTGTAGCTCTCTTCAATAGCTTTTCAACGCCGTGTCGCACTCCTTGAGGCGACGTCGGGAAGAGGTCGATTCCCGACTTTTAGTGGTCGGTAGTTTGACTCCCGGCCCTTCTTTTGTCCATAACTTGGGCTGCAGATGTCCAAATGGGTAATGCGAGGCCATTTTGGACATCTACGCTTCAAGAGCTTTCCATTGATATAAAGAACGCACCAAGGCGAGGAGATTTGGCCCCTCAAATCGTCTTCTGAGTTTTCGGGAGTCCCAGAGGACTCCAAGTCTTCCTTTTTGGGAGTGGGAGTTTCATTCTCCCACTTTGCCCAAAGTGGGGTTGCGACATTGTTTGAATATTACATTATTTTCATGAAAATGGCATTGGATCCACCCAAAATACCTTCTACTAATTTTTATTTTTTTTTGACTAATGTGAAAACATTGTTGATGTTGAATGTAGTCGTGCCATTATTAGAACTAATACATTCTTTGATTAAATTACACAATTAAAGGATATTTTATTTATTATTTCATAACAAAAGTCAAGATTTGTGAAGGGGATGTATATCACATGTATTGCAATATCCAGTCTTCTTTTGAAGGTGATGTGTCCATTAATTTCACTACCTTGATCAACCTTACTCATATTTTTTTTGTTAGATTACATATTTAAATTTAAAAATTAGTCATTTAGCTTTTGAGTTTGTTGGGTAACACATTTGGGCCACATTTCCAAATTAAGAGGGAGCATTTGTTTTTGTTACAATGGACATATATGGAGAGGTGATTGTATCTGTGAACTGAAATGTCAAGAAATTTCAATTCACCTCACTAGAATTATAAAATTGGTTCCTTAGTCAAGATCTAATGGAGGCATTAGGAGTTGTTACCCACAATATTGATTTAGTGCAACCAAAACTTTTTAAATATGTTCAATATTCATTTAACAGTCATCAAGGTAGCCCTTTGTCAACCTAAGAAAATAAGATTTGCTTTTAACTATGGGTTCCAACATTTTTTTGGTTACTATTTTTGATTTTCAAAGATCTTTATTTGTGTTTAGTTGGACAAAAATGTTGAATTGACAATGCAAAAACCTTTTGATGTGAACCTTTTAACCGAGTTATCTAAAACATCATGTTGATCTACTTCCATAAGAAATCCTTCACATGTTCAAAAACCTTGAAATCATGTGAATTATGCATATGAAAATCTTTAATTCCTTTCAGATTCTTGAAAACAAAATTTCAGAGTACATCAAGTTGGATGAACTTGTGCAAGTAATTAGTTTTGTTGAAAATGAATGTTGTTTTTTTACGCTAACATTCATGAAAACTAAACTATGGAATCAATTAACAATGCATTTGGAGCTTGTCATTCGCTTGTTCAATGAAAAGTTTTTTACTTTGTAAAACTTCCCTTTTGGGGGAACAATTTAAAATTGAAATGACACTGCAACTTGGTACAATGCAAAAGGTTAAAACTTGAAGCAAGAGTCTAACGGATCAAAGCTCGCTCATGGCAAGGTTACCAACTTTCAAACTTTGTTTTGTTATATCCTTCTTATTCTTGTTTTTTGAGATTTGTTTAGAATATGGATGCACGAGTGTTTTAAAGCTGTTTTGGATAGCTTGTTCATGCAAGTAGCAATAATTAACCATTTGAATATTGATTGGCAAAGTGAAGATTTTCTCCCTTGTTTTCCCGATCTATGGTTCTTTTGAATCTACATTCAACCCTTTTGTTTGGGTGTGTAAGATTTGTCTTGGCATTCAATATTGTGTACTAATGACTTTTTTTGTTCGTGTTAAGCTTTATGCTACAATGGGCAAAGACTTTTCTGGTCAGGGTTTGAATTTCCATATAATATGTGCCAAAAATTGAATTTAAAGTAACATTCATTTGCAAAAACTAGAGAAAGGATGATGGGTTATAGTTGTATTTTCGACTCAAAATATTTTCCTTTAACAAATCAGAATTGATCATCTTAATTTCCCTTATGTCTTAAGAAGCTTACCCATTTTCTTCCCATGTAGTTGGGCAGATAGACACTCAATGTTTCCATGTTGCAATTAGAGCTCGAGCAAGGATTGGCAGGCAGCAAGCTTAGCTTAAACTGAAAACAAAAAAATAGAAAAACACATTGTTTGGAACTGCAAATACACACATGATACAATGATCACCATGCATGCCAACAAAACAAATTTGTCTTTTCCTTATTGGCCCTGGTTGTGACATTTAAATACTCTCTTACTTTATATTGTCCAACTTTTCATGTTTAAACTTTATGGGTCAGATGTAGAGAACGGTAACACTCTCTGTTGGATGTGATAAAGATTCGTCTCAAGGCCCAAATATGGGTGTGATTGAGGATTCTCTTTTTCTGCTTTCCTCTCTGACCTGTAGCCAAATTTGCTAATTCATCGTCTGGATGATCACCAGTGTGGCTAAATCACAAAATTGAAGGGGGCAAAAAAAAGACCCCAGCTCACAACATAAGTTAATTAGTGATTTTACAAAATTCACAAATTAAGCATTTAAAACTTTTTCAGTAGCTACTTTAAACTCTCCAGCTTGCTTGATGGGGCAAAACCTGTCCATATGAGAGGTGGCCCTTTGTGAAGAGTCTCAGTTTGATTTTGGCTTTTACAAGAATGATGTAACTCTGGAATAACCTTATTCATGTGAATTAACCAACAACATATGCACCCAAAGTGAAAATCAAGAAGGGAAAAGCAAGTAATGAAAACTGACGAAAGGTGCAACAAGCGAACCGGCACCCATGTTGGTACTTTGACCTTTTTGAGTGAGGCCTCCTAGTGGCCATATTAAGAGGCAATATAGAGATAATATAGAGACAATATATCATAGTACCATGGCAAGTCCAACATTTTGGTGTGAAATAATTATTTTATTTTTAAGATTTTATTTTGAGAAATAGAATATTCTAAAATATTTTTTAAATTTATCTATATTCTTTCCAAAAAAATTCTTGAAATTTTCAACATTTCTGAAATTAATATAGTTAGTTCCAAACTTGCCATTGTACTATAGTAGGCTATACTTGTGCAATGCAAGAAAAGAATGAAAGAAGTGACTGAAATCTCACTGGGAGTGCAGGTGCAGTAAACCCCACGCCCATTTTAGTCACATTCTTGTTTGTGTCACAAATGTTTTTGGTAACCATCCATTTGAGTAAGAAACACCATTTTTAGAGTCACTATCACACTCTTTTGTAGCACAAAATATTTGCAAAGCTTTTTTTTTAAATGTGACTATAATGGAGAAAATCTATGACAAATATTAAGGTTTTGTAAATTGTAGTTTCCTTGGACAATGTTAGTGTTGCTTTGTATTCAAGTTGTGCAAACTAACAATAATGAATGCAATTGAAGAGAAAAGAAAAAAATAACTTTCTAATGTAAAGAAGCAAAAGATATGTGAACTTAGTAAGAAAGAATAAAATTTTAATTTAAAAAATCTAGTTGACAAGATACATAAGCTAATAATTAAAAAGCTCAAACTCAATGTAAATCATCACATTAGAACAAGTAGAGATCATTGCATAGTAGAGCTTAGAATAACCCATGTAAAATATTTAAATAATTAGCACCTTTATTCTAACATAAAAAAGTTGTTTTGTAAAGTTTTTTTATGACCTATAATCACAATCTTGTAAGGGTTTATATGGAATGTGACTATACACAATTAAATCACAATTCGTTAGTGTCACCAAATGAAGTGGTCACCAAGGGTGTGATTATAAAGGAGGTTTTCTGTATTTGCTGGGCCAACCAGTGGCACCCAAAGTGAAAACTAAATTGGAATGGTCAAAGAGTCGCGTGGTCAAAGTGCATGTCTAAAAGTCCCAGGGGTCCATGAGCCCAAGAGGAATGTAGAGAAGTTTCTAAAAGGCCATATATCTCATCCCTATTCTTATAGAGCAAACCAATAAATTTTGATGGGGTATGGAAAATGTATTCTATTCCAAAAAATATGAAAAGTCATTAAGAAATGATTAGTACATTTATTGGGTGTAGGGCGAGGACCAGTGTTGGCCAGTTATTACTTTACTACAGTTTAGGTTTTATAAAAACAATGTGGCACCCCACAGGTTATCAATATCAAATATTAAAAAGGGGTGTGAAGTAGGTTATAAAAAATATTTGAGTAATAATCATTGGTTATGCATAAGGGTAGGTTTTCAAATAATTGGTCAAGAACTGTTGATTATCCTATCAGTTATACACCAGCTATAGGGATTTCTTTTTTTCTTTTCTTTTTTTTGTATTAAGGTTTTTAAAATTGACCTACCTCGATGAAATCAGGTCATCCAAATAGATTATTATATTTGAAATTTCAATATGAAGTGGTTTTCAATGTAACGAGTTGTATAATCCATAATCAACTGATAAATTATCAATAACTGGCTTGAGAACTGGGTCAAAAGTCGAAACTGAATAACCAGCCAACACTGGTGAGGACTAAGGACTAGGGCATTACCGGAATAAGGGGTTATGGGACATGGAGTCAAGCACATGCCATTATTCCAGAAGTTTCCTCATCCAAGGGCTTTCCCCAGCAGAAAGACTACAACAATTTTGTCTTTATAGAGCAACATCCCAGTTTAGATCTTTCCTCGAATGAAAGCAGTTAACACAGACTCAGGGAATTGAATAAAAAAGAGAAGTTTCTAGGGCAGTTGGTTACCCCACTAACCAACTTTAACCATACTGTAGTTAAATTCAAATCTCTGCCCCCCACTAGGCTAGTGCCCATTTGTTAGGGAGAGAACCACAAGAGATCCACAGCTGAAGAGATTTCGTTAACTGAAAAGCTCAGGAAAGAGGGGATACATTGTAAAATGTAAAGCCTGATCTTTAACGGTACCGTGCTTGGTACACAGATGAAAATTTAGGTTTTATAACACGCCCTCCAAATACACCACAAAAAATCTGTTGGTCGTTACACATAAACAGTCATGTTGTCAAACCCGCTGAGTGTGAATGAACGCCACCAATGCCTTGCTCTTTGGTTCAAGCCTTCTTGCATCCATGGGTTGGGGTGAAAAGCACTTGGGAAAGAACCTCTCTGGTGAGACTTGGATTCTTTGAGATTCAAATCTGCTTTGTTTGACCCATACACATAGAAATGGATACTTCCATAATGAATCATCCGCAGAGCCTCCATGTTGGCAGTTGGCACAAGTGTAACCAAAAACAGGGCACAAGAAAGTCCCTTCACATCAAACATCCATATCCATGGAACACAATCCATATAACTTGAATAATCTACAGAATCATCAAATCTGATAATGAGGCCACCTCCACAAGGTCAAATAGTCACTACCCTAATCAAGTAGAAATTTAATCCTAAGAGCCTATGGGGGTCAGATCACTCTGATCTTTCTCTCATGAGCTTCCACTGACACTGTTTGGCAAATCAGAAGGATCCATCCTCACAAACTTCCATCACTCAACAAAATACGAAAATCCTAATATGCCCAATGGCTAGAGAGGTCTTGAGATCTGTAGAAAATGTTGCAAGAAAAGGTCTGACAATGATTCATGGTGTAGATAGGCTTCCCAGAAATTTGACATGTGCAACCCACTGCCCTTACTAGACCCATAGACAAAACACCACCAAAAACAAATACACAATGTCATTCGAAGGTCCTGAAATAATCAAGCACTCTGTTCCCTTATCCTCACTTAGACCGTAGAAATTTGTTTGCCAAACGTAGTCGCTTTCAAGATCTTTAGTGATCATCATCATCCCCCCAATCACAAGCTCCTAATTCTATCGTGAAATTGTCACATTTTGAAGGATGCATAGCGCAACGGAAAATTTATTATTCCCCACAACTGATGCCGCCCACACCTTTAGGCATTTTCCTCCTGGTGTGTCCCATCTTTCTTCTTCAACTAAAACTTAGAAACCCAAGTTCCAAAACCAAAACCAAAAACAAACCACAACTACATAAAGCTTAGCTTCACTCTTGTTTGCAAAAACTTTGCAACCCTTTTAAACTTCAACCATCATACACAATTGATTGACACCCAACAAAAAAGATTGGCCCAATTGCTCCACACCACACAAAGATCACCCATAAGGAAAGCCACACCATATAGAACATTGCCGCTCATAAAGATTGTAGCAAGCTCATAACTTACCAAAAAACAAAACAATACAAAAATAAAAACTCACAAAACTTATCAACAGTCACCACCAACCATTGAGATTTTGTCGCCTTCAACTTCTAATAGATGATGGCATTGTACATTATTCATTAGGGTTTCATCCCTTAATTTTTCATCACACCAATGTTGGCTAGTTGTTGAGTTCTAACCCAATTATTGAGTCAGTTATCAATATCCTACTAACTAGGTGTGATACCCACAAAAATTCAAAAGAAAAACTTACCCTATAGTTATTTTTAAAAAGCAATAACCATTTCCCCATAGGGAGAAAAAATGAAACAAGGAGTTTTTTTTGGAAAAAAGTAGGAAGAGCTATAGGTACCTACAATAGAAAAACCATAGACTCTATTTTAATATAGCACAAGTTTTAAATGTTGTTTAGATTTTTTTTCAACAAAACATGGGATTATGCTATAATTTGGAGTTGTTTTCAGTAATATAGAGAAGCACATACTTCTATAGTGAATTCTATGTTCATCTTTTGTGTGAATTTTCTATAGTATCATTTTATGATGTAATCTTATTTCTAAAGTTTGTTACAATGTATTTTAAAGTGTAGATTCTAGTTATATGCAATAACCATGATTATGATGTTGGAATGAATGGTAGTGTTAAATTTGTTGAGATTTAAGACATAAATAATGAACATATGCATGTGAAATGCAAATATGTTGTTACAGTAATGTGAAATATTTTGTAGGAATTTAAATTTCACTTCTACATCACCACCACCCACTTAACCAAGGAAAATTTGGTAAAGGACCAAAACTTTAGTTTACCATGTTGAAACTTCTACATTAAATAATTATCTTATCTACACTTGTTAAATCAAAGGAAAATCCAAGTGGGGTACTTAACAATTTGCATATGAAATTTAACAAAACCCAAGTCCAACTAAACTTTTGAGTCCACATTCATAGTCTTTTCACCCCTAGCCCCTATCCATAAAGCCATTAACTTCATGTTATTAATCTTAAGTCTAGAAACATAAGAAAATGTTGTAATGAAAAGACATGGATTGCAAAATGTTGCCTTCATACTAATAAATTTATCTTGATGGGACAAAACTTAAACAACCTTTCACAACTCAAAAACTTGATGATAAATATCATTGCCAAGTCCTATTGGCAATGGTTCTAAACTCTACATATGGTTTTAGCTATGAATCTATGGGGTCAAATTGTTTTGATTTTTCTCTCATGAACTTCAACTAACATCATTGGCAAAACAAAGTATTTGCACACCCATGCCCAACAACAATAAAATAAAATAAAATCTTATAAAGGAATGGAAATGGAATTGCTTGAACAGGTGATAAAAAAATTGAACAAAGGAAAGACATGGAACAACATTGAAGATCTACAATCCTCAAGAAGTTTCACAAATGTAGCCCATCTTCCCCTATTAGAGTCCCCAATGAAATCCCATAATTGATAGATGACCTAAACACATTTGGAGGTCCCAATAAAATTGGGTACTTTCTTCCTTTAGAGAATGCCAAAATAGAAACCAAGTCACTTAAGCTAACAACCTGCATTAAATATATGTCTACCAATTTTTGTTACCTTCAAGATCCCTAGTGAACTTCATCATCCCCCCAATCACAGACCCCTAATCCTAGTGCTAGGCTACATTTCTCTAAAGGATATATGGCGCGACAAAAACAACACTTCATCTAGAAAAACAACAATCAACATTTTTAGGCATTATTCCTTCTAATGGTACCAAGCATAACAAGTTGCAAAAAACATCAATCTACACCAAAGACACACATATACCAAAAATTAGAATTTTTTTTGTAGAATGTTTAGTTGTTAAGTTGTAGAAGTCCCTCGATACATAAACTTCCACCACCATCCATCCTTGATTAATGTCTAACAAAGAAAATCCACCTAGCAACGCCACACCACATAGAGTTCATTCACAAGGAAAACCACAAATAGATGAACCACCACTGATCATAAAAGCTTGAGGAAATTCATAACCTCCAAAAAAAAAGTAATAAAAAAATAGAAAATTCACAAGATTAGCCATTAGTCACCATCAACTGTCGAACTTTTGTCGTCTTTAGCTTTCAATAATTAACGACATTATACATCCTCCATTAGGGTTTCATCCCATTTTTTTTCATCATTTTTTTTCATCATGTAATGCCTCCCTTAAAAATCAAACTAAACACCTTAATCTTCACAACACAAATGTAGAATGGAACAATTGTAAATCACATTGAAGTTTAGTTCCATAATTTGTCATCCTTGCCCTTGACAACACAAATTCTTCCTCCTTCATCCTATTCCAAAAAGCCATGACCATCCAGGTACCTTATAAACATATAGGGGCCTTCCCAACTCAATACTAGTGATTTATTCTTGTTTGGCTTCTTCATTTTTATAAAAGTTTCCCTGTCAAGTACATGAAGAACCACAATAACAAAGGTTAAAGAAAAGGTCTAAGTCTAATTTTTAAACAAGGAACAAAATAAGATTATGTGATTCAAAAATAAAAACACAAGAACCACAAACAAAAACACAAAATGCACAAGAAAAATTTGAAAACGAATTTTTATTATATTAACATATGTAAACATGAACATGAAAAGAACATGACAAGGCTATGGTGCAAAATCATGCTTAAGATTAATGTTGAATATATTGAAGGAAATGAAAAATCCTACTTCTATTTATATCTCTTTGGAGACCTAGTTCAAATAAGCTTTCAAGGAGGCTTCAATGTGTGCATCGAGTAAAAAAACTTTTTAATAATCTTTTTAACTAATAGTCAATTATGACTTAACCAAAACTTAACTAAAAGTTAAATGGACTTGAAGAAGAATCAACTGGGATTTAACTAGGACTTAATTAAGAGTTAACTAAGATTTACCTAGGAGTTTAATTAAGATTTAACTAGGACTTAACTCGAAGTTGACTAGGAATTGACTCGGACTTAATTTGGGCTTCACTAGAAGTTAACTAAAAGTTAACTAGAATTGAACTAAAACTTAACTATAAGTTAATTAAGAATGAAGTAAAACTAAACTAAATGTTATGTACAAGTTCAATACAAATCATGGATGAACATTCAAAAGAATGAACCCCATGGCATTGGCATTAATGACACTCCCCTTCCTTAAACCCCAAAAACATATGTTTGTTTTTTTAGAAGCATATGCCCACTTTTGTCTAATTTGGGCTTTGAAACTTCTCCATGTATTCTTGAAATGAGCTATAGTTTACAAATCATATGTGTTGCAATAGTAGCAAGATCTTCATCATCATCATAGGTTTGAACCAAAAAATTCAAAAAATTGTCAACTCTCAACCATGGAATCTTTCCCATTAATAGCATATGTGGAGACAATTTTATATTTGCTTGTACCTCACACCTATGTCAAAACAAAATCTTAGGCAAGTGTTTATTCTAGTTTTGTGCATGTTCAAGATTAATAGACAAAATTGTGAATCCATGTTTGAGAATCTTAATTGGTCTTTCCACCATCCCATTGCACCTTGGTGTATTGATGTTCAATGCCATAGTTTTGGCATAACTGAATGAATTCAACAAACCATTTAAAGCCATTATCAGTAAGAATGTATTTAAGTAGACCAAATCTACAAATGACCTCATCCTTTTAAAATCTAACAGTTGTTTCAATGTCATGATCCACCATTGCCCTTACTTCACACCATTTGGAATAATGGTCTATAACAACTAGTACATGCTTGTTACCATGTTTTGTTTTAGGAAAAAGGCTAGTCATATTAAGGGTTACCTTGTAAAATTGATCCCAAATTAGGATGCTCTTGAGTTATGCAAGTTTTGACTTGATATTATTCGTGATTTTAACCAATTAAAACTCACTATGTAAAAACAATGTTCGTTGTAACTTGTTTGATGCAACTAAATTATAACTAAAAAATGTTTGATACAACTAAATTACAACTAGCACTACACCAAAATGTATCCTAGTTCATTTTGGGTTTTAATAGATTTTGAGTGAATTTGGACATTTTTACCATAGTGAAATTGGTCAACCCCCTAATGAATGGGAACTAGTTGCTATGGATAGTGAATTGGTCCATTAGTACCTAATGAAATATAACTTTATTAAATAATTTCATTTGCTAGTTAATTAATTAAGCGGCATGACAATCAATTTAATTTAAATTATTTAATATTTAATATTATTGATAATTTCAAAATTTTCAACCTATGAATTATTGACAGGTGTCATTACCTATGTTCGGTTAAAAATCTAGCCTAGGTACTAGGCCATGTTCAACTTAAGTAGGCACCTACTATATGGAATTACATAAAAGAATATTCGGTCACCTCACCACTATTGACCACAAACACACCATTTGTGAGGTTTGAACCCTTAACTTTTAAGAAAACACCCCTACCATGAAGCCACCACACTTGTTGCAATAATGTGTCACATTGCATTCTATTCATCAAATACTTCAATTTAAACATTACAAAAATATAAACTTAAAAAATTCATATCCTATGGAAATTTTGTCTAATGAAATGATTAAAATTTAATTTTAATTTTTTTTCAATAATGTACATAATTACATTTATTTCCTTTTGAAAGTGTAAAATCATTTGAACAAGTTTTTTTTTAAAAATATCGCTATTCAATAACATTTCAATGACCATTCTTTTGAAAAAAAAATTTAATAAATGGATAAGATTTTTGTTAATATTATAATACTACTTATGTTAAGTTAGTTTCAACTATTATAGGGCTACTTTTCATTGCTTTAAATTATTTCACCCTCCATTATTTACGACTATTTATGGCTATTTTCAGTTATTTCATCTTATGTTACTTTTGGTTATTTTAAATGAATTTTGGTTATTTTAGGCTATTTAACCTCATGCTATTTTCGACTATGGTAAATTATTTCTAGTTATTTTATTTTATTTTTTGTTATGTGAGACTATTATTGGTTAGTTTTTGCTATTGAATGTTATTTCACTTTATGTTATTATTGGCTATTTTAAATTATATTACCAGAGGTTATTTGTGATTATTCTATTGGTGGCTATTGATGCCTATTCTATTGGTGGTTATTAATGGTTATTGGTGGATATTAGTGGATATTTTAAGTTAAAATTTCATAAATTATTAATGATTATTAGTGGTTATTTTATTAATGATTATTGGTGGCTAAATTACCATAGGATATTGGTGGTTAAATTACCATAGGTTATTCTTAGTTATTGTTGGCTATTATTTTACAGGTTATTATTGGATATTTTATTATAAGTCATTGGTGATTATCTTATTGGTGGTTATTAATGGTTATTGGTGGCTA
>Ga0209611_10006601_pt1 | contig 18903 bp, 12 predicted proteins | sample S1TSphgellanicum_3_FD_187693 | JGI IMG/M metagenome (GOLD analysis project Ga0209611, IMG submission 187693) | Host-associated microbial communities from peat moss isolated from Minnesota, USA - S1T2_Fc - Sphagnum magellanicum MG (SPAdes) (version 2) | ecosystem: Host-associated > Plants > Peat... | reverse complement strand
GGGGGGACTTGACAATTTTTTTCCAAAATAATGGAAAAAGTAGTCGAATTTTACTATATAAAAAATAAATTCCAACAATTCCCAAGGTAAATTTTTGAGAAAAAATTTAATAAACATTGAATTCCAGTAGGTAGCCAAGAATATAGAAGGATATATTTGTTTTTAATCATTACTTTCGTATCTTGTATATACCCCAAATTTGTGGTTTTTCCGCTTTCTTTTTGGGATGATGATTGCCACTTTGGCTACATGATGACAAAATTGCCAAAGAAAGAATTTGATTTCAACCTACCTATTCAAAGGAATTTTCAGCTTTTTCCCCTTCCAAATTGCCAGATTTATACTAAGTTCCAGTAGGTAGCTGCGAAAATAGAATGATCCTTACTTTTAAAAAAATTACTTTCATATCTGATATATAGCCAAATTTGCATAACAACCTTGGAGAGGTTTCATAGTGAAAAATTGAGGATACAAAGCCTCTGCACAGGAAGATGTAGAAAAAGTGGCAATAATCGTTAGGAATAATTTGTTAAATCTGGCTGTATAAAAAAATACAAATTATAAATTTTTAGTCATCCTTCTATATTTTTGGCTACACACTGAATATCAAATATAAAAATATGTCCAAATTATTATAGTTATTATTCTTATTATTATCTCTCACCTATGGCGATAGAAAACCTCCAAAATCACTTCAATTTCAAGTTTTTAATTTTTAATTTCGCTTATTTGACGAAATTTCTCCCTCGATTTTTATTTAAGAGGCCGATGATGCACAGAGCACAAAAAAGAAGTTACTACAGTTAGTTACGATTTTGGAGTCCATCCAATCTCGGGTTGAAAGGGAAACCCTGTACTACCATTCCGTGTCCAATAATGTCGTCTAATAACTCTCCAATTATGTATGGACACCGCGGTAACCAGCGCCACACCTTCTCAAACAAGTCAAGAATCAGCATCTCTGGACTATTCTGCATTGTAATCAGAATTAGGTCACCGTTTCCAACGCAACTGAACAGCAACACCCCTTCTTGTGACGAGGACGACTCCTCACAAAAACGAGAAGAAGAAGAAGAAACCCTAATTAAGAAATCCTCGTACAAGGCTTGGGGCATTCTCTCCAGTTCAACCCATGATGTGCAGTTTTTCGCGGAGGATTGATGTTGCTGCTGCTGTTGTTGTTGTTGTTGTAAACCCCACATGCGGATGCTCTTTGGCACGTTGAGTCTGTTCTTTTCCACTGCAGCTACCAGGACCAGACGTCCCCGACAAACCACAAGATTGGGTGTTCTGATGAACCTTTTCATGGGAGCTTGGATGTTTGTCCACTCTTCTTGTTCTATGTCATATGCTAGCACACTGAAGGGATTATAGTTCATGCAGTAGAAAGTACCTTGGACGAAGACTGTCTTTCCGGATTCCAAGTTGCAAAGTCGAGGTAACGCAGTTGCGGCCATTCTCCAGCGATTTGTTCGCGAGTCGTAAACTTCTGCAGTCAAGTTCTTCACAGCAAACGGGGATATCATGTCGTCCCCTGCAACCATCACCTTGTACGAATTCGTCTCCGGGTTCACTACAATGCCCACAGTTGGAACGAATCGTTCTTTGAGAGTAGAAGGAAGCTCAATGCACGTCTTCGTCAGTGGGTTGCAGACTAACAGTTTCTTGCATGATGATCTAGAAGCCATCACGCGGGTCTCAGAATATAGACTGCAACACAAAATGCCGTCGGCTGTTGCCACCACACGAGCACCCGGAGGAAGAAATGATAGCGGTAGCTTGCTCCATTTTCTTGCGCAAGGGTTGTAAAGCCATCCCTCGCTGGTCAAGGTTATCGCCGGTTCCTTGAGCATGAGAAACCATGGTCTTCTTGTGGTTGTGCCGCCAATTTGGGAGCAGATTTGCAGAAATCTGCTGGAATACATTAGGGAGTTCCACCGTTTGCAGACGGATCGGAAGCGGAAAAAACTGGGTAAAGGCAGAAATGCCAGAATTCTTTCCATTACTTGCTCTGGAAGATGGCTCCAGAGGTCGCTCGTATCATCCAGAACTTGTGTTTGTTGCTGATCCGAGTCATGATGATCATAACTCTGCCTGAACTCTAAGTATTCTGACGCACACCGGAGCTGTGTTATAGCTGCTGGATCTTCCATACAGTGCTGCACCTTATAAATTACAATGGATTGATCAGTACCATCAGCTCTCGCTCCTGGAGGAGCTGGACAGGTCGGAACTAGCCGCAACTGATCAGCTGGTACGAAACCCCCTACACGCTGCTCGCGAGATTTGGATCCTGGCAACTTTCCAGAAACCCTGGCACAGTTCCCACGAAAGATCTGTACTATATATATATATATATAGTGCAAAGAGCTGATCAAGGCCAGCTGCGTGGTCTCTTTGCTATGCGCTCCCGATGATCATTCCATGTCGTAATAAGTATGCAGATCATGAGAAGACACGAAAAGCTCTCCAATTTCCAACTGGAGCACGCAAGACAACAGTATGATCAGATTGATAATGCTGTGGAACAGCTAACCAGGAACGTCCTGCGAAAGGCGCATGCCCAGAACAGATCCCGAGGAACGTGCAAAAGAAAGCGCATGTCCAGAATGTGCGGAAGGCGCATGTCCATACTACTTCAGAGACAGAAGAGAATAGAAGAAACTCAGTACTAGTGTTGAGCAAAAATGATACATAGCATGACGAGATGTCCCTCATGTGGACAGGAAGTCGACCTAAAGTTGTGCACAGTTTTTTTAGTGTATAAAAACGAGCAACCTGCAGCTGCTGTTTCTTCTTCTCATGCTGCGCAGCAATGATCAGCAGAGAAACAGAAAGGTTTTTGTATTGTAGGAGAATACTTACCCTATAAGAGAGAAGAGCTTTTTTGCAGGGAAGGGCGGCTCCCATCATCATCATCAGTACTGGTTCATTCGTCTCTCGATTCACTCCAGTAATCATAAACAGCTTCCAAACTGCATGAAAGTCGAGCAGAGTTGAGAATCGATACAAGAAGATCATCTTCTTTGAACACAAAGAAAGAATCTGAATAAGATAGGCTGCGACTGATAACGAAAAGAGAACACAAGAAGCTGAAGAAGCTGTTAACGTTGGATATGAGAAACGACCAAACAGAAGCAATAACTGTTGACGAAACTCACGAAAACGCTGCACACACACATATATAAATAAACAAAAAACAAAAAAAAAAAGGCTGGTAATCAGCAACAACAGCAGCAACTAGGAAAGCATGCAGCGCGCAGCAGGAGGAGGAGGTCATTCATGCGTTGCTGCTGATCCCGGGTCATGAGGGACGAGGGAGCGCAACGTCTTCATGCGTCGTATTTGACGAAAAGAAAACCCCAAAATACTTACAGATGCAGGAAACAAACAAATGATTGGGCGGAGGAAGGCGCGGGCGGGCCGCGTCGCAGCTGCTGCAAAGCGAGGAGGCGACAAATCCTAATACTAAAAAGCTGTGCAGTGAGAGAGTGTCAAAATCTGAACGGACATTCAATAACGAGTACTGCAACAGTAGTAGTAGTAGTAGGAGCAGCGACAGCACGCACGAACCAAAATGCTAGCGAGAGAGAGCGAGCAGCAACGCGGGAGCCGTGGGGCAGCAGCGCTTTCACTTATCATCAGCTGACGCGGGAGGAAGGGGAGGGAGAGAATGGCGTTTCTTCGTAATAACCGCTGGAAAAACACCTGCCTCCCTTCTTACTAACCATCTCACTAATCTTAACCACTAACTAACAGCTAATATAACTATCTACAGAGCTTTCTTATTCATAACGTCTTTCTTTACTATTAGGACCTTAAATTAATATAACTTTTGTAATTCGTTTTAATTATTGTAACTTACTCCCATCCTTAGCTTCTCCCCAACCATACATGTCTTCTCATGAGTCCTCATCCCTTGAGTAAAGAAACATCCTTCTAAATCTGCTACTGTAGGTTATTTTCTTTTAGTATTATTATTATTATTATTAATTTTACTTATCAATTTTTATGATGAGGGTGGAGAGGGGGGGGGGGGGGGGGGGGGGGGGGGGAGGATGAATTGGACGTATACCTGATTTTTATTTCTGTCATAATGGAATTATTTGATTTAGTTTGCGAGAATAGTATAGTTTTGGTTAGGACTTAGGATTGTATTTTGCTCCAACTGTAGAAGTTTACTTAATTAATAAAAAGCCATGTACTCTGTAGATGCAAGTAGCCAAATCTGGTATCATTGCTAGTTTTTAGGATGAATTAATTTGCAGCTACTACAATTCATGACAGGGGTAAATTTGAAGTATTGCAGGATTGAGGAATGACTATATATATATATGTTCCTTTCCTTTCAGTCATTTAGGCTAGTTTAACTTGCATGCATATTCAATTTTATCATTTTCTTTGTGACATATAATGACTTGTGTGGTGAATTTCATGATTTATCAAGTATGAGACATCATATCCCAATTACGTGAAACATTATAGTTTTCCGTAAATTCAGGAAATCACAGCACGAGTACCTTGAGTTTGGTCCAAAATCGGGTGAGATTAAAAAGAAACCTGCAAAAAAGTACACTAGCGTTCAAGGGGGGGGGGGTCAAACTCAGAAATCCACCACTTTTTGTGCCAAACTGAGTTTCATCCGGTTTTTGACCTCGTCTTTCCTTTTTCCTGAGCGCCCCTACTGCTGCTGCATATATCTTCACTGCTCCTACATGTACAACTACTATAATTACCTCGAACCTTGTGCATTAAATGTTGAGTTTCAGCATTTCATATTCAGGTTTAATAAAACTTCCTACTTTGCGGACCTCATCAAAGAGGGGACAAGGGGGTGAAAAGTGGCCCAAAGACAGGATGACTTTAATGAAAACTCTATTGAATAATGGCTTTGTGAACTCTAATTTCATGCATCTTATGTGCTTCTTCTCAATTCATAACATCATTGGCATCATTTTACGACCATGTGGTAACTTGCTAGCTGACCCATTTTCCACAAATGATTTCTTATGGAGGACTTGTTAAAACAAAAAAAATTGCCAAAGAAAAGATTAAGGAGTAACATAATTAGTGCTCACAAAACTAACATGTAAAAACATCACAAGTATCAAATACATGAAAAAATTGGGACAAAAATTTCAATATTTTTGGGGCGGTGGAGGGGAAATAAAAATGTCATGAATCAAAGTTCCTGGACCTCATGTCTCATCCTTCAGGCAGAGTCACTGACAACTTGAATGATCTCTTAACAATTTCATATTCCAAGTTATTGCTGAAAATTTATTGCCCTCTCTGCCAACAAACAGAAATTCAGTACCCTCACCTGAAATATATAATATGGGCCCTTTCCTTGGGGAGTATTAATTAAATTTAGCTTAGGGGAAAATGTAAGAGAAAATACCCACTCAAACTTGACATCTACATTTTAAAAAAGAGAGAGTAAGTGGGCAGTATTTTTTAGGGTTGGAAACTAACAACCTAACAACTACTACCTATGTGTCTAATCCCTAATTAGGTTTAAAATATGGTATAGCCTGATCACACTTTTGTAATGAAAACTTTAGTATTAAATTGTGATGTTTTTCCAGGGCAACAGGTTTAGCCATGGCCTCCTCCTACCTGCTGTTGCCCTGGAAAAGACACCAAGGTTTTTTTTTTAATTCAATTTTGTGATGTAGCTGAAGTGGAGATCAGCCAGAAGAGGCTTTAGCCAGATTTGGCTTCATACTTGATATGAAAGTTTTAAGAAAAACCCAGAATCCTTCTATATATTTTGGCTACCTACTGGAACTTATCATGTAAATCTGGCGATTTGGAATTTTTTTTCCTTCAAAATTTGACGAATTTGGGCCAATTTTTTTTCAATTAAAAATCCTTTGTATTGGTTGAAATAACATTTTTGAGGTCGAAATTTGGCGAAATTCCGCCAGAGAGAGAGAAAAAAAAGAAAAAAAGAAAAAAAAGACACATACTAAAAATTCTAATAGCCGAAATATTAACCAACAATTCTACCGTCCATCCACAAGTCTAATTGGCCTTAATTTGGGGATGCCAAGAGGCGAGTACCATTAAGTACTTGTCTGCAAGTGGGTGTTAAATAGTGGAGCTGGTACACAGTAACTGCACATACGCCTGATCTCCAAAATGATTAGAAGCCTGCCACACACATTCTCTATAATAATAAATATACTTGTGCACCACTTACTTACTTACTGTCCGTTTTTTAAAGGATCCATAATCTATGAGTACCATTAAATTCTTGCATTCAAAATTAACCCTTGCTAACTTTTGATATGCTCTTGGAGTCTGCATTTATTAAGAGGCTAAAGACCTAAAGGCCCTAAAAGTGGGACATTACCAAAACAAGGGGTGTATCACACTGTGGCCTTGCCATTTACATTTTTAAAAGTATTTTAAGGCAAAAAGAAGAATTATGGAAACTCAAATATATTTCACCATGCAAAAATATAATCTTCAAAAAAAACTTCTAAAAAGCAACCAAAATCCTTCAAGATATTATAACTCTATTATAACTAATCTCAAGTTTCAACACAAGCCAAAATATCGTCTTTCAAAAATCCTCATATAAAAATAGACCTATTATTACTACCTAGGGGCCAAAATCCCTTAAGCTACTATACTCTATAATGAATCTAAACACAATATCCTTGCCTTGGTAGGCAAAGCCAATAAAACTACCCATTGCATTTTGAAGTGGGATCCCAGCCTTAGATTTTGGGCAAATCCAAGGACCTTACTCAACACAGAGACAATGGCCCACATTTTTCCATAGCACCTTCCTTACTTTCAAAAGGTTGGGTGTGAAAACTATTTATTCAAACAACACCTTAGACCACACAAGGCCCTAAGGAAATAAATCTTAACATAGAACACCCCAAGGGATACCTACATTTTTAAATACATTGAATTGAATTAATCTCAAATTTTAATGATGGTTAGAAATCACTCTATATGTATGTATTTTCCAAACTTCTGGACTTCCAAGTTTCCCTCGCTACATACTTCATTTATAAAAACCATCAGGCTGATCAGATGAGTAACGTCATTTTGTTTGTTGGGAGTGAACTCTGGCACCTGCTACATTTGTCAGTTCATTTTTTGGATGGAAATTGGTCCTTGATTACATGTTCCTGAAGAATTAAGTGGACTAAAAGCAATGTCTAATTACAGGGAATATGATGAATTAGAATGTGATTAATTAGAGTTCTCTGCGGGGATTTGGCATTATTTGTAATCTGTGGCATAATTATGACAAGAATATATTCCTGAGCTCCTGCAGGGGACAAAGAAGCCTTTTACTTTTAGCCTCTATGTTGAAAGTTACCTCCTTTGTCAAAGTTTACAAGCTTTGCCAAAGTTTTGACTGGTCACAACACTCACATGGAGTTCACTATTTTCATAAAGCACTGCTCCAAATTTCGCAGTGTATGTGAATGTTTAAGTTATGAAACATAATAATGAGGTGGGCATTTCAAAAAAAGGGAATGCTCACCATAAAACGATATAACAAGCTTTTCATTTTATGAAATGCTTCAAGAGAGTCTTTATTTTAATAATGTCTTGCTCTTGAGGCATTATTCTCATTATTATAAAATGTGGGTGCAATTAGCTAATCTTTGTTCATTACACTTTTGCACCAATTACGTCCCATTGGATCTTGTTCATTGTAATCAGTAAATTCACTCAAAATCCAATGAAATCACTTAACATACAACTCTTGCATCAATTATGTCTCATTGGATCTTGTTCATTGTAATTAGTAAATTCACTCAAAATCCAATGAAATCACTTAACATACATGAAGGCCTTTTGTTATAATGCATGCACAAAAACTACTGTCATGATCACCAAAATCCAATGAAATCACTTAACATACACGAACACCTTTTGTTATAATGCATGCACAAAAACTACTGTCATGATCACCAACCCATGATGGATGCCTCTATCACACCACCCAGCCTTTGTGATCATTTCATGAACAGTATTTTTGCTGGCTGTGGTTCAGGACTGTGGTTTTTGTACTGCACTTATCATTCTGTCCTTCATTTTTCATCGGAACCTGATTTTTGGCTCAGATATTGGGCATGAGACAGAAAACAAAGGACCAAAAAAGAGTTCAAACTGGAGACGACTTTGCAGATTACTTTATAGGGCTAGGTATTCTAGCTTTTTAATATTGAATGCCTAGCACACAATAGGGGCCATGTCTACATCCCTAGCAGTTAGTTGATTCACACCCAAGTTGTAAAAGGGATAAACTAATAGAATAAACTAACCCTAATGCTTTCCCATTCACACAAAAGGGATAAAAACTGACTTGGCAAATGACATGGCATTAGGGTTAAAGCGAGTAAATGTGTCAGGATATCTCAACCCCAGGAATAAATATCTTCATTTTTTCTAGATTTGGGATCAAGTTAAGGTGGAAAGTTAGTTTCGCCCTTAAATTTCTAAAAGGTTTAAATACCCCCTCATGTTCACAAAAGCTTCTAATGTTTTTTTTACCAACCGACTCTCTTTCATGTGAGAGAGCACTTGGAATGGTGGGCAGTGATAAAAAAAAATCAACCTCTACAATCTGCCCGAAATTATAAGGCAGCATAAAATCTCAAACTGCTCAAATTTGATCAGGCATCAAGAGTTTTCCATTATGCCCAAAATGTTTGGGCATGAATGGAAAATCTCTTGGACCTTATTATATGGTGCCCAAAATTATCGGGCATCATAAAATTCCCAAAATGCCCAAAACTTTTAAGCATGAGGAGTTTTCAAGGTGCCCAATTTTTTGAGGGCAGAAATGCAAAAAATTCAAGTGGAATTTATCCTCCACAAATGGTGTGGCATGCATTTGAAAAAATGAAACACCCACTTGGGCAGGCATTTTGTCTTTCAAAACATCCTACCTCTTTTTTTTTTTCCATAATACCTGCCGTCGTGTATGATGGAAAAGAATTTTAAAACTGAAATTCCCCTGGTACTTTCTGCAGTGTAACGGCCCACTTCTCAGGCATTACCTGTTCTATGGAGCTCTCTGTCACACTTCTTCCAATTCTAGAAGAGGAGAGAGAGAGATGTGCAGAAGTTGATAATTGCTTGCATCCAGACTAATGTTATTAGAAAAGCAGGCCAGATTTCAGGGATGTCTTATTAACAGCCCATTTACCTTGATGATATTCATTCTATGAACTACTTATTGAGCATGGTGCTGGGTACTAAGCAACTTTTGGGGGGGAGTGGGGGGCGCTCTATGTAGCAAGATTTTGACAATGAAAGGGGAGGTGCCAAGGGCCCTTTGTTTTTTTCCTTTTTTCTCTTGCAAAATCACCCTAAAACCCCTCATGTGACACATCATAGCTGAATGATGGCTTACTAAATTTCACACTTTTTTTTGTAACCATCTAGCCATCCAATGTAGACATTCCCAATCTTGATTGTTGAATGGAGCAATTGACCTCCATCGCAACGACACTATATTAGGGTTTGTTGATATGTGTGTTACATGGGGATGTTTGCCTCCATCACACAAAGAGCTTTTTGAATTCGTTAATCATCGCCACTAGATAGGTAGTTCACCAATAAATGAACCCCTCGCTCCCCTCCCTTCATCTTCAATTTTTTTTGGCAACTAGGGTGTAATGTTTCAAGCTTGCAACAAGTGTTGTTCTCTTGGAGGTTGGAAAACTTTAGTGTTGTTTTTGCTTTGTGTAGGTTGTGTTTGTTTTGTTCGCAATGGTAGCATTTGTTGGCTTTGTTGGCTTTGTTTGGTGAGTGAATGGGATCTTGGTCATAATGGTTAGGGATGTGTGTAATGTCAATTGTTTTGTTGGATGGCTTTCAGGTGGAATTCTTGGAGCTTTGGGTGCATGGAAAGAAATGGACTGGGGCACACTTCCATCTCAAGTTTCCTTCTTTCCCTTTTTTTGCATTTTTAATTTATGGGTGTCTTTTTTCTCTCTCAACTTTCTTGTTTGTTCAAGCTTGTTTATTTTCAAGTTTGATTTGCCAACATAATCGCTCCAAAACAAATGTTTGAAAATTTCAAGTTCATGTTGTTTTTTAGCAAATTGCCAAATACAATTTCATAATTGTTCATTGTTTCCCCTCACACTAGCATCACTTAGTCAAGCCCTTCCCAACAATATGTTTCCTTATGGGTCTATGACTCCAAATAACATTCCTTCCAACACATTTGCAAAGGAGCCTCTTGAAAAAGAAGTTCAAAAATCATATGACAAATCCAAGGTTTTCCAAGATACATGAGTTGATCAATTTCTATGGGCAAAATCTATCATAGGGGATGGTGGATTAGAGACTCATATGTGGTGCAAAGTTTGTAGTTGTATTGACAAGAAGGACAAGTTATTCACCCTAAAGCTTGACACACTTTAAAAGCATGTTGGTTGCCAAAAGGTGAAGGTTGCTATTTTTGGAGTGGTAGTTGGGATGTATTCTTACAACTAAGATTCTTGCATTGCCAAAATGAGAAGACTTACAATGGAAAGAATGCAAAATCAATTGTTACCTTATTACATTATTATGGGGTTGAAGAAAAAACTAATCTAGTTTGTAATATTCTTTTGCACATCATGATGCATGGCAGGTCAATGTTGGAGTACAAGCCAATGAAAGAGTTGTTTATGCTATTGAAGGTCAAGAATAATCCATTTAAACATTGGTTGGACACAAATGGTTGGGAAATTGCAAAGGATGTGCATGATGTGGTTATCTTTAAAACGAAATGTATCATTGCAAAAGTTGATTGTTTTGTTATAAATGTAAAGAACGTGACCACCATCAATAATCAACAATGGATTAATGTCCACATTTGTCATTTATGTAATGAAAAATTGAAATTGCATTCCAATTTTGCTTACCCTTCAAAGAATTAAGGTGGGTGCAACTTCAAAAAACATTAGTGTAAAGGCCTTACTAATGAATGTGGCATACCTTCAATGCAACACAATCCAACTTAGAAATCCTTGGAATTCTTTAACCTTGTTAAAACATTATAAACCAAGCATTTGAAGTTGCTAGACAATATCAAGACCCATTAGATATCTATGTTTAGCCCTTTGAAGTGGGTGTTAAGGGACCATAAGGTTTTCGTTGTGACGATTCATGAAAATGCATCAAAAAACAAGCCTACTTGAAAAAACTTACATCTTTTGCGCATGATTTGAAGTTGGTTTTTCTACATTGCATTTCTCCCATGTTGGAAATGGTGCATACACTGATTAAGTTTGTTCAAAAGTGGGATATTTTTATTTGCAACTTCATTTTAAAGTTGTTAAATTGGCTTACATCAATTTTATGTTGAAACTTTATGCAAGTTTGATGACCTTGCCTTCAACAACTTCAACATTCTTATAATTGACCATGATAATGAGTAACTATTGTTGTGTTGGGTTTTAAATCCCAAATGTTTGTTCTTTCCATACTTGGCATTACAAGTGGTAGGCAAGAATTATCCTTTCCATCACTGTGAAGACCTTAATAATACAATTATTCCAATGCATATAATAGACCACAAGACCATAATGCATGGTTAAATAGTGAAAGATGAATGTTCACAAATACTTTTATCTTGTGTGTGAAATTGGCCTAGACATTTCTTGATCTGGAAATTATGGCAACCTTTGGCATGGTATACTCGTAATATTGGTTACTTTAAGAAATTGTTAGGTATTTCATTTCCCATTTCTCTCTCATCAAGACTACATTTTGTACATTACAAAGAAGACAAAGGATGGTGTTGCTTGATGTGCAAGCATTTTTTTTCAAACTCACTATGAGTCATAATGCTTAAATAAATGATACAAAAAACAAAAAATGTGAATCCAATAACTCAAATTTGGTTAGATAAAAAAAAATCTCATTCTAATTCACAAGCTAAGTGAATACATGAAAGTTGTTGAAATAGCTATGGAGTAAATGTTAGGTTCAATGGAAAATAAAGGGACCTTCAACAACTTATATTTCAAGAAAATAAAGCTACATGCATACTTAGCTAACCACTTACAATCTCAACTTGTGTGTTTGCATGTTCACCCAAAATTTCTCCACCATCATTAATCCAATGGCATGTCATGTGCTTCCATCAAATGTCATTTGACCTTTATTTCCTAAGTTTTGGTGGTTAAGAATCAAATTGTTAGTTTGATTTTCGGCATTTGACTCCCAACCCTTCTTTTGGCCATTCTCCTATTTCCAAATGTGCAAGCTCACTTTTGATATCTAAGCTTTGAGAACTTTCCAATGGTGTAAAGAACTTTTGATTTGCACAAGGTTTACCCCCTTCATTTTTGTTCAAGATTTGGGGCACTCTCAAACTCCTAGCTCCCAAAGTTAGAGTTCTTCCCAAAAATTGGGCAAGAATGTTTCCTTCTCATTCCCCTAATGTGTTTAAGCCCTTTTATTGCCTCAGTTTATTTTTGGCCCATTTCCTCTTTGCCTTGTTCTAGACTTGTTCATGAATCCACTTGGCTAAAATCATGACAATAGGATTGAGAAGCACCTTGCAAATATAGAAAGCATATTAGATTTATTTAAAGTTTGACCTAAGTTTTCCTTTTGTATTTATAGGTTCCTTACAAAGCACATGATCACAAGATAGTAGGAATGATGAACTTAAAATGAAAAATCATATCAAAAATGAAAATTTTCATTTTTTTCATTATTCATGCGGCAACATACTTTATTGAAAATCTTATTAAAAATTATGGATGAGTTTTGATAAAATAATATACTTGTTGTGGACTTTTGAAATGATGACATTATGTTTGCCACACACAAAAAATGGAAAATGTGGATTCAAAAAATAGGTCATAATAATATCAAAATTTAAATTAAAAAATAAGCCACCATAAAATTAATAATTTAATTGTAAGATGCATTGAAATTTTTTCAATATAATTTTTTTTTTCATATTTAAAAAATTCACTCATTATGATTTTCATCATTTTTTACAATTGATATTCCATTTCACATTGAAATTTTTAAACTTTTCTCTAAATTTCTTGATCAATCACATGTTTAGGGATATTTACAGGGTGGTCTATTAATATTTGTGACCAAAACCATAGGGGATAATTATAGGATTTTTAGTTTGATAATTATTTTTAATGTAAGAATTGAAGCTAGTGTAAGATGTGAACTTTTCAAAATGTCAAATGTGAGCCATCTAACCATGTTTTTACCCATAAAAGACATGTTTTGGCATTGTGTCACTTAAGTGCAACATATAATTTACTTTTAATAAAAAAATTTGCCTGTATGAAGTGAAGGAAAAAAAACCATAAAATATTGAATCAAATTTCTTAACATATCCAAAGGCTTCATTGCAAAGTGTAAAATTCCATAAATTTTTATTTTAAAAAATATTGCTTGTAAAAATAGGCATTATTTTTTCATTAAACATGGCATTATGTTTTCACTTTTATTTCTTGTGATACCTAAAAAGTACACTTTAGGTATCATAAAAAAATGTAAAAAATTGAACAAATTTTCTTACATGTTTTGTGCCAAGTAAATAAGATTTTATACGAAGCAAAAAGTTCCCAAAATAACCACCCTTGTTTTGTGCCTCAAGGGTGGTTATTGTGGGAACTCTCTACTCCTTAGGTGTTGCCCTACACTTAAAGCCCTTGCACACCTAAAGCTAACTACCACCACCCTTACATTTTATAACAATATGCATGTTTGGAGATCATTGAGAATTGATTTTTAACATCAAAATGTTGTGTAAAATCTAGTTCATGTTCACACTTGTTTCGAATATCATTGAATTGTTGCAATTGACTTTCACACCTAAATATATCATTGTAGGTAGCATTTTGTGTTAGGATGCGTTCTTTTCCTTGACATTGCATTTTGTTGGAATCTTGATTATTGGTTAAATTTTCTTTCTATAAATTGTCATTGCTTCCTCTTTAGTCTTGTTCAAATCAACTCATGGATCAATTCAACAAGGCAATTTTGACAACAATATTTTTGGTTCTTCTTGTTGAAATGAATTGGCTTGTGACAAAAACTCCTTATACCACATTGCCATTCTTCTTGCCTAATGTAATGGATTCAAGCAATGCAACTTTTGCTTGTATCCTTTGTACATTGACTTATAGGTTGTTGTGTAACCTTTTGATGTTTCTTTCACAAGGCTTGGGTGATTAAGTTAAACCCTATAGCACCACATGGTTCTCAAATTATCAATGGATTGGATTGAAATGAATTGTTGGATACACAAGGTGATTAAGGAGAATGGTTTCTATTTTTTGCCATAAATTGAAACCATTTATTTAAAAGCTAAATAAAAAATCATTATACCAATTGAGATTAAAATCACATGTGGTAGATTTTCAAATTGGATCAAGGAAAAAATCTCTCACAATGTTAAAATTGTTTATGATTGGGAGGCCAACTATCTATGTTATAATTAAGGAGGTTGTAGGAGCTTTCAATAGATTTTCCCGAGGCATGATTGTTTGGCTTACTAAAACTAAATTGCAAATAACAATGGATGAATTTGAAAAGTGGTTTGATTTGCCAAAGGTGCACAAGGCCATTGATGGAGTTGCATTATAAATTATAAACCTCAAGGGCCATATGCATCACATTTACTTTTAACATAAATCTAGTTATTATTCCATAGTTGCCCAAGCTTGTTTACAATAAATAGAAGTGATTTATAGACATCTATATTGAAATGTTGGAAAATGTCAATGATATTGCTAAATATTGACAACCTCTAGTTCCTATCAAATAACACACTATGAAAAAATTGTTCAATAATGCCAAAGGATCCTAAGATGGAAATGAACCCTACTTTCTTGACAATGAAAACAACCCTACATTAATTCAATAATTTCATGCTATATAAAGTGTAGTTTGTTTTATTGGCGAATTTTCACAACTTGATGAGAATCAAATCCAAGGTGCAAAAGGTACAAGGGGTCTTTTTTGGAAACAATGGGTTAAAGTTGTCACATTATGAAGGGAAAAAATTTAAAGTCGCCAGATTTAAATAACACCTCCCACTACTTGTCAAATTATAAGAAGAATCCTAAATTTTTCTATTTCCCCTCTAAACTCTAGCCAAATTTGACTAAGTCTTCTTATGCATGATCACCAACCCACCTACTTCACAAATTTGAAAATAAAAATATTGATGAGGAGATTCCTAATCACATTATATTCAAGTTATTGTACAATAGGCAACATAAGCACAAAAGATCTAATATTGAACATGCATTCAAAGTGTTGAAGCAAATTTTCAAAGACTATTCCATGTAAGACAAACTTGTATGTTAATATGATCCCAAATGTATTCATGTTTTGCTACATTTTGCATAAATTAATATACGATATAAGGATTAATAGGCTTTCATACGTCAATGAAAACTATTGAAAGAATGTAAATAACTACCAAGAAGAATGGAGTCCAATAAATAGAAACCAATGGAAAACAACCACATTAAGAGAAATGAAAGCATTATTTTAAATGAGTGTAATGCTAGGGACAAGAAAAATGTGGCAAATAAAATCTTCTTCAACTAAGGACTTATTTTTCAAGGCAATGCAACTTGACTTCATGTTTGCCACCTGCAACAATCTATTTTGTCAATCATTCAATCAACTATTAATGCAACTCAACATTTTCTTGCAATAATTATAAACAAAATGTGCCTTAAGGAAATGTCATTCAACGCAATTCAATTGTAGTATGATCTTGAATGCAATTCATTGTTGAAATAATTGTGAACATAGTTTATGTTTGATGACAACCAACCTTCAATTTTCCTTCACTAAATGCTTGTCCTTTTGGATAGGTTTTTCATATATTACTCATATGAGATCATAAATATGGCATCCAACATATTGTAGTGTGTTTGGTTTGTCTTATTATCATGCAATTGAAAGTATTGCAATTGAATCAACATTAATTATCTTCTTGTTTTTTCATTTAACTACAACAATTAGGTTTTTTCTCTAAGAAAGTTCAAGTAATTGAGGAAAATTTTCCATTTCCATCAAATAAAAAAAGTGCATACAATTGATAGAAAGCATAAGGAACTTGATTGCCTTCTCTATTATTTCCACCATGGCATTGTGAATTGATAAAAAATTTATCTTCTTTCATATGTTCCCGAGCAAAAGTGAAACATAATTAACAAAAATCTCTTTATTAATGAAATTTCACCAAAAATTGAAATTATATTTTGAAAAAAAATGATTCTAGAAGGTTTTAATTGTCAAAAGGGCTAAAATAAAGAGTAAAAAATCTTTAGATTCATATATTTGGTTTTTATTGTGTAGCCAAAAAATAGAAGGATGATTAAATATTTTTATTTTATTTTTTATTTATTGCCATAACCAATCTATTATTTAATTTTTTATTAGATTAACATGGCATCATTCTAGTTATAGTCATATACCAATCCACTATAATCATAAAATAATAAATGTAATAAAAATCCAAAATAGTCATTTGTAAGTTTTTTGTTAGATTGTTCTTTTGGGTACCTTAATTGTGAATATGCCCACTTACAACCATTGTGTGGAACCTTATGTGAATTGAAGTGGTCAAGTCCATGGCTAAAGGCGGCTTTTTTTGCATTTTGTGAAAATTTTAAGACACCTTAAACTTTGATATTTCTAATTTCTAATTGTTTATAACAATTAATGCTTGGAAAGTCTTTGGGTTTTTTGAGCATCCCAGATTTTGACAATGTCGTCCAAGGGACAATTTGACAAAAACCCCCCAAACCCTTTATCTCACACATCATTTGGTAGTTATCCCTACAAACCTTTGAATGGCCCACCTTTAATCATGCATAAGCAAGGGGTTGCAAAAATGTCTAGTGGGGAAAACACTTCATTGACATAATCCTAAAAGCATCAAATGCTTGAGGAAAATGACCTTAAATTAATTGACACATGGCAATTCTAAGAAATTATCATGAGTTTTTTCAAGAAGCATACAATGGCATACCTCAATGGTGCTTTTGTGATCAAGCAAAGCATTCACTTGGAGAAGTACAAACAAATCATGGAGAATAAGTTTTTGGTGGAATTAGACATTTCCTTGCAATACAACAAACTTCAAAACTTTTAAGGGGTTTTCATGTGGTTTGAATGCAATATGTCAAATGTAGTACAAATTTATTGCAATGGTGTGAAGTCCTTTATCCATAAAAGGACAAAGTGCATTGGACCATAATGGTGGCAAACTTATGTGGTCAAAATTTCATGGTGGGCCAAATTCATGAAGATGTTTTTCAAAGAAGGTGAGGCTACCACCATGGATGGGAGAAAGCATTCGAAACCTTCTTGCCCAAATTGGAAGTTATGGTGTCTTGTGGATTCCAAGTATCCACTATGTTTTGGTGGTTAATCCATTGTGTTTAGTAGTGTGATTTGTTTAGTGGTTTAGTGGTATGGTATTGCATGAGTGGTTTCCACTTTGTGATCCAAATTTTAATTCAAACAAAGTTTTGCGTCACATTAATGTAGGGTTAGCCTAGGCCATATCATGCTATTCAGGGTAGGTTTATAGGTGAATAAAGCTAGAGCCATTTTGGTCATCATAAACCTTCTGGTGACTTAAATGTCTTTTGATCACCATAAGAGTTCAATTGCCAAAATTTCAATCACTATAGGTTTTCGTCACTAAGTTTTCAATCAGCATAAGTTTTCGTCATTAGGCTTTTGGTCACCACATGTTTCAATTGCCATGTTTTCAATTGCCATAAGTTTCCATTGCCACATTTTCAATTGCCACAAGTTTTTGTTGCCACATTTTTGGTCACCAAGCTTTTGATCGCCACATTTTTGGTCACCACACATTTTTGGTCACTCACTTTTTGGTTGTTAATTTTTTGGTTATCACCTTTTTTGTTGCCAATTTTTTGATCGCTAGCTTTTCCATCACCAACTACCATTTTGGGTTGCCATTCTCTTTGGCTACCAACATTATTGAATGTCAAACAATGACTCCTTTGGTGATGGACAACAAAGGTTGTTCGAGTGTTTTTGTCTAGTGTTTTTTGGCTATTTCAAATTTGTTTTGGTCCAACATGATTAAATAATTAAAATATTTTCTTACATTCAATAATAATTTCAAGAAAAATAAAATAAAATGTAGTTTGGGTATAATATAAGTCCCCACAATTGAAAAAAAAAGTGAAAACCAAAAACAAAGTCTAAAGAATGAATGGTTTGTATTTGCATTAAAAAATATTATTTCAAATGAATTTATATATATATATATTTTTTCATTGCTTAATGTCTATAAATTATTATGAGAGTGGCTATTGAAGCATATTATCAATGGAAAGTCCAATTATCCAAAATTGAAAAATATAGGTGATAGATGGGCAAGACTTGTGTAAGTGATCATTGTATCTTCAAATATGATTACACATGACAATTTGATTTCTTAGCAAAATTGGGTTCCATAAAAATTGCAAGTCCAAAACATGCCATCTTTGAAAGATCATGCAAATCACACCAAATTTCATATGTAACAATTATAAACCATTTATGGCTATTTTTTATAACATTCATAAGGTGTAATCTAATTGTATGGAAGCCTAATCAATGTGCACACAATGTGTTGAACAATTTTTCATGCCTCTAAATTTGGCTTATACATGTCATGGATCACCTTCTTAAATGACATCTTGGTTGAATTGTCCACAAAATATTCTACATCCCAATCTTCACCTCATTCTTCACCCTATATGACATTTGTGCTTACCCACTAAATATGATTCAACCCTCAAAGTTGTTTGGTGTTGTTTGGCCATTTGTCGAAAGGAATTTGTAGTTCGCAATTTTTTATAAACAAAAAGCAATTTTGGGGCCACCCACCAACACACTTTC
>Ga0209611_10006600_pt1 | contig 18903 bp, 15 predicted proteins | sample S1TSphgellanicum_3_FD_187693 | JGI IMG/M metagenome (GOLD analysis project Ga0209611, IMG submission 187693) | Host-associated microbial communities from peat moss isolated from Minnesota, USA - S1T2_Fc - Sphagnum magellanicum MG (SPAdes) (version 2) | ecosystem: Host-associated > Plants > Peat... | reverse complement strand
TCATTAAATTAATTTCATATTAATTATATTATATATAGCTCGATCAGATTCTGAAAAGTAATTAAATATTTTTAAATATTTTATTATTTATGAGTTATGTATTAATAACTTGTGAGTAACTAGATAGTTAGTTTGTCAAATATGAAGAAGGTATTACTTATTTAAGTAATTGATAATGAATACTGAATATTTGTAGTGTATAGTTTATAATTTAAATATATGTAAATTTCATCATTATGAATTAAATGTTTATTTAATTATCTAGTACTTGAATTGTTTAAAAATCTAAAAACCTTAGAAGTAAGGGATGAAGAAAGTTTTGGAATTACAACTTAGTTTGTAAGGAAGTTGCAACTTCAAAAACTTATCCCATATTGTTTGTTTTCCATTCCTATTTTGAACACTATATAAACAAAGGGCAATTTCACAAAAAAGTTTGTGCACATGGGATGAGCTAATCAAAAGGCTCAACCCAAAATAAAAAAAGAAATAATGCACAATTCTAAAGTACATACCTCCCCAACCTACTTATCTATTTAGCTAGGTAAGTACCTAGTTTGACCTACCCATTTATGTCAGCCTATGTACCTACTTACTTAAGTACCTACCTATATGAGTAGGTATTTAACTTAGGAAGGTAAAACCTACCTATTTATTTTTTTACCTAAGTAGGTAGGTAGGTAGGTAAGGATTGTAGGCACCTATTTATGTACCTACCAACCTAATATTAATATTTTTATTAAATTTTTTTTTTAAATGTCACATGGCATATTTACATTGGGCCACGTGTCATAATATAAGATCATCCAAGTCTTTGAATTGAACGTCTTAGATTATTTCAAAATAATAATAATAATAATCATCATCATCATATATTAAGACACGTGGCAACACATGATTTGCCTTCAATTGTGACCAAAATAGTTGCATATTAATTGCATGTGACAATATGTATACAATGGAGTCAAAGGATGAAATGTATTTGTTGACTTTTTTTTTCATACAATACTCTTTGTCATTTGCGATTAGTTTTCACATGCGACTTGTCTTAGGCGACTAAAAGGATTTTAGTTGCAAAATGTCTCTTGTGACTAAAATTTAGTCGCAAAGAGCAGTCGAAAATAGATGTTTTTCTTCTAGTGTAGGCTTTTGTTTCATCTCTTTTGAAATCTCATCTTTTCATTTTCTAATTACATTCCGCTTTTCTATTTCCTTCTTCTTCTTCTTGCTATGAGAAAAGAAAACAAGCAAAGGTCCAGGGAAGGGAAACGTTCAAGGCCGCATCGAGTCATGGTGAAGCACTCAATGCCAACCAAAGTTGCAAAGAAATTCTTGTAGATGCAAAAACGGCTACAACAGAGTGCAAAAAAACCGTTTCATAGGTTTGAAATTTTTTTTACCCTCTAGGAACTTGCAACGTCTTGGGTTTAAGAACCTCTTGGAAACTTGCAATTTCTTTTGTTGGCAGATTTCTCATTGTAGTTGAATTTCCTTGCTATAGAGTTCTCTTGAAACTTCTTCTTTGATTTGTGCAGAATTCTCCTACAAGTTAGATATCCTTGCCACATAGCTCTCTTTATGTTATGCACAATTTGGAAAGTCGATTCTAGTGTCCTTTTTATAGCTATAAACAATTTGTAGAATTCTAAATCTACATCACACTGTAATCAAATTTTCACTTATGTTATTGTTTATGTGGCCTTGCTTTCCAATTGGGGATCGTTGAATGTGCTTATTCCATTTCGAAAAAACCCATAAAACTATGGGGAAATATTGTTGACCTAAAACTAGTCGGAGCTCGGCTTTGCCAATCCGCTTCTGGATGAAGATTTACTAGCTTAGGGTTTAAGATCTTATAGCAAATATTCCAATCAAGGCAATTAAGACTTTCTGGAACCCCAAGTCCTTGAAACATAGATTGTATGAGAGTCAATGACCCGAACTTTTTATTTTTTTCAACATTTTAAAAATTTGCATACCTAAGGAAATAACATTCAACTAACATTGCGTTGAAGATATCTGATGTTATTTGCAAAACTATTACATAACAGCTGAGCTTGGGATGAGACGCGCTTTTTCCAATGGAAGAAATAAAGTATGTCCTTGATTCCCTAATCCTAAGCAATTCAATTCTATCTCATAGGATAGGAAAACAAAATGTAGCACAAACACAATGGATCAGGATCATGATGTAGTAGGACCCTCCTTCTTAAATTGATACATAATATAAAAAAATGTCCTTACATAGAAACCTCTACACAATGCAGCAGAAGTAACGTCTTGTGCAAATATTAAATTGGACATAAACCTCATGACCAAAATATTGAACTAGAATTGAGGTTTATGCATTTTGGTCCAAGTTTTTGGATTTGATAGTAGGTTCATGAAGAAGCATTTAAGTGAACACATTAGGAGTAGCAATTTTAAGGTCAATGGAATAGGGTTTTTTTTATAAACGCAATTGATTGCGGGGGATATAAACACACAAACAAGAACGAAACAATCTAATGGTTGTTAGATCATTAACTCCATATTTCACAAGCAAAGATCTAGTGGCCGCCAAATTGTTACAAATGTTAGTCCTCGAGGACATAATGATTTAATGGCCATTAGATTGTTACCAACATTAGTTTTTGGGGATGTAACGATTTGGTGGCCACCAAATCATTGCAGGGTCAGTAATTGAAGACCTAATGATTTGGCCATTAGATCGTCACCAAAACTAATCCTCTAAAACGCAACAATTTGGTGGCCACCAAATTGCTTCCAACGCTAGTCCTCAGGGATGTAATGATCTAGTGGCCACCAAATTACTGTAGGGTCAATTAAAAAACCTAATGATTTAGTGGCCACCAAATTGTTGCCAAGGTTAGCCCTCAAGGATGTAACACCAAATTGTTACTAGTGTAACTCCATGAGGATGTAACTATTTAATGGCCACTAAATGGATATTAGTAAAAATCTTCAAGGAAATGACAATCAAGTTACCAACATCAAACCTTAAGGAAATGACAATCTGGTGGCCACTAGATTATTGCCAACAATAGTCCTTGAAAACATGACAATCTAATGGCCACTAGATCATTACTAAGCGTCATTCCACAAGGCAATGATGATCAAGGGGCCACCAAATCATTGTAGAGTTGTTAATCAAACACGTAACTATCTAGTGGCTGTTAGATCATGATTAACGTCACTCCTCAACGACGTGATGATCTAATGGCCACCAAATCAATACAAATAACACTTCTTGAAAAAGTTATGATATGGTGGCCACTAAATCATTACCAACGTCACTCCTTGAAGAAATGATAATCTGGTGGACACCAGATCGTCGTTAGCATCACTCCTTAAAGATGTGACCATCTAATAACCACTATATTATTAAAATTGAAACTCAGTGTAAATGTAATGATTTAGTGGCCACAAGATTTAAACAAGGGTAATTAATTGCGGAAAATTTGATTTAGTGGCCACCAAATTGTAACCAAGGTCATTAATAAAAGATACAAAAATTTGGTGGCCATCAAATCATTACAAAGGTTACTCATTGAAGTGGGATTATCACCTCCTTTGGCACTAATGAAAATAACAATATGGTGGCCATCAAATCGATATGACGACGACCAACAAGGATAATCATTTAACAACTGCCATATTGCAAAGTCCAAAGTCCTTGTCGCAACCCTAACCTTGGGCTAGCGATTGAAGTAAAGGCTCACAAAGGTGCGAGCCAAGAGTGAAGCTTCGGAGTCACATTTCATGCTCCTAGGAGTGTAAGAGAGTGTGAAGGAATGAACCCCCACACTCCCAAGTGAGCTCCCACTTTGGGAATTGGATTTCCGATGGACTTTTGAATCTTAAAAGGGCGAGTGCAAGGGTCAAAACTCATTAGATTGAAACGTTCCTTATATCATTGAAAAGATCTTGAACGTATATGTCTAAAATGGACTTGTATGACCCATTTGAGTACTTAAAACATAAGTTATTGCCAAAAGAAGGGCCGGGAGTCAACTACCAATTTGACTCCTGACCATTAAAAGTGAAAAATTGCCCTAATTTACTTACGTGCAGGTGACGTGCCACATACCATTGAAAATCTCTTGACGAAGGCTACAACTTTGCTTTAGACCTCACCTTGATCGGAGGTCTACATAAGAAGTTATGAACATGCAAAATCACGGGAGTTTTAATTTTGGGAACTTCAAGACTCCCAAGTTGGGAGTCCCGGGACAAAATGAGATTTGGGTGCATGGCTTGTGACTAGGCATAGAAAATACTATAAGGGGGAAGGTGGTGGCTTCCCCCAAGTTTGGGCCATGGTGAATCCTGTGAATTCGTGTTTGCCTATGGCTCATTCATGCACCAAAAGTGTTCCAACTACGCATTAACCAACTTGTTGTTTGGGTTGTGTAGGTCCATGTGAATAATTAACTCGCTTGTCACTTGTCCTTGTCCCCATCTTGGAGCTCTAGCACGCCCCTCTACCTTCAAAGTGTTGCGAGCCAAGGAACATGCCCTAATTCCTTATCCTTCCGTTGTTTTCACCTTTGGATTCATAGTTGAGTCTATAAAGGAGTTTGGGGGTGTGCTAGTCATAATGATAAATAATATATTGGTGGAAGCAGATAAATTTACTTAAGGTGTAACATAATTATTTATTTGGTGGCCACTATATCATTTGTTCTGGATTAAGGTATAACAAATGATCTAACAACCATCATTTCATTGCAAATCTATGGAAATGTTCTAAAAGATCTGGTAGTCGCCAAATAGTTTTTCCTTTATGGAGATATGGTAGCCTAATGAATGGGGCTAAGAAATGGCAACCAAATTGTCTTTTTGATTTTTCCATTGTTTAAATAGTTCATTCATCCATGTTGTAATGATCTTCATACTCACATTTTCAACAAAATCCTTGGGGAGAAACTTGGGTATGAAGAAGACTACGAGAATGCGGATGTCGGCATCTGGATGCTAAACAAGGAAATAAACAGGCGGGGTATTGAATTGTAATGGAAACGCCACATATTGAATGGTGCTTCCAATTCAAGAAATGGAAGAACCTTGATAACATGAAATATGTGCATGTTGTCAACCTAAAGGCCTACAAGGATGATCTATAATAGGTGGTGGTTTTCCTTTTAATGCCATTCTTTACATCCTAAACCGGGATCATTTGCGCAATTTCAAAGATGGACGACAACTTGCACCCAAAAAGTTGTGAGAAAGGAAGGTTTAAGGTTGCAAAGTTCCCCAATAGGACATTAAGGCTAATACACCAAATGTGGGACGAAATGGTGACTATGATAATCATTGAAAAGGATAACAAAATGGTGACAACTTCTAAAGGGGCTTAAACAAATGTTGAAGGCTCATTAGTGATTAAGGCTCCAAAAAAGCAAAAAAAGGAGGCAACAATAGAGGGAAAAAGGGAGAAGACTATTGACAACCTTGTCATAAAGAAATTTCCCAAGGGCCTTAACAAGACTAAATGTAAGCATGTCGATGAATTAATTAAGATTCAATTTTCTAATTGCTTCCCCTTTGGTTTTATTTCCTTAGGAGATACTCGTGATGGAAGATGTCAATGAAGGCATATGCGGACAATTCTGTGCCTTTGGTATCATTGTCATTTGGGATGTTGATTCCATAATGTTTTGCAAGCTTTTGTTTGTCCTCAATAATCCAAATACATTAAAGAACTTGATCCCTTCATATAGGGAGAATCTTCAACATGCAAGAAAAATATGGATTGAATTTAGCCAACCAAGCCCATAATTCAAACAAGACAAGAAGAAGACTCAAGCTTACATTTATGGATTTTAAAAATCATTTCCGCATGAAATCCATTTTACATGCTTACTTGAAGTGCTGGGAATGATCTCGTGTTTTACTAGTTTTGTGCAGAATTTCAAGGCATCCTTGACAATTGTGTTTGCAATTCGGTCGATTAAGGAATGTATGTCAATCTTATTGTTTTCCAACATGTTCTACGAAGAGTGGAAGGAGATTTTGTAGCTGTGGGAACATGGAAAGATATTGGACAAGTATGGCAAAATGCCTTCAAGACCACAGCCTGTGGGAAAGTTGACATTTAATTGCCTTATGGGTCTAAAGAAGACTCACATGGTGAAGCTTGTGCATGGTTTGAAAGCGCACAAAAGCCTATGACAGGAGGTAGCCCACACCTATTTACAATGACGAAGTTTTTCTACAATGTCAAGAAAAGGACGGTGATTCGAAATGAAATCATGGTATTCCATAAACATCCTCAACCAACGGCACAAAGTCCACATCCTTACACTAAGGAAATGTGGAAAAAAATGAAACTATAACATAAGTATAGTAAGGTATTGTTTATGTTACTGGAAAGGATGTTAAACAATGATTTCTTCAAAGGACAGATCCATATGAATCCATCCAAGGATCCTCCTTTTGATGATTTTAACAAGGTTTTCAAATAATGGATTTCAAGGTCCATTGACAAAAACCCACAGATGGGCCTTGTGTGCCTTGAGTTGCATTATAAGGTGGATCCACTATTGGAACTCGACAACCTTAAGGATGTTATGGACGGTTCCTCAAGGAATGTTGATTTCCTGAACCATAAGTCAATGAGGACATTTGCTATGTTCTCTACGACAAATTATTTAAGTGAGGACCTAGATGTTTATTCTCTAATAGATTGGAAGAGTGTAATCTCAAGCTTGTTGTCCATGAAGGTTGCCTTCAAAGCAATTGTCTATATTTGCAACCAAATTTTTTTTAACAATTTGGTTGTCACATTTCAAAAAGAAGATTTTATGGACGACATCTTTATGGAATATGAGTTTTACAAGGCTTCCAAGCAAGTTGTTCTTCTATTGAGGTCATCATGTTTTTGGATGAACTTGCCATTTTTGGTATACATTTACCTTTTTTCCTTCACAAGAAGGAAAGTTTGCGCAAGCTGATATTTTGGTGTCAAGGCATCTTCTAGCATGGGTCCCCTTCTATGATTGTCCATTTCTGGAAGAGCAAAGGTTGTATAAGTTGGAACTCAACTTGGACACCATTCGACTCATTCTATAACCATTTATGTGTGGTGGAATGGCATGTCTTAATATCTTCGATGGTGGAATATTAACAAATCTATGCCTAGTATGCTCTTGCGAATCCCAAATCTATATCCATGTTTCAAGGTTTGTTGTCCATTAAAAAGTTTGAACCAGTATTGATGCAATGTGCAGGAAGAAAAGGTTCAAGTTCTTGAGCTCATTCCAATGGACTTGCTCAACAAGGCTGAGGAGATTATAATGACTAGTCTATTAGTTTTGTATAATACAAATCCAATGCCCCTTGCAATTTGTTCTTTGCCCTCGCCAACAAATCCTAAACAACAAGGGTCAAATGTAAAAGAAGAATTATAGGAAGAGGAAATATATGTTCCTACAATAAGGAAGAAAAACAAGAGGAAACCTATTCATAAGGTTGATATTAGAGAGGTAAGCACGAGAGCAAATAGTGGTAATTTATCAATCCTAAGGAATTCTCAATATTTTATGGCCGGAAAGAGGAGAGTGATAGATGATGAACAACCTTCTAATGATATATTAACATGACTTGACATCTCTTTTACGAAATTGTCGCAAATGACCACTGCTACTAAGGAGGACAATGTCAAGGATTTCAATGATGACGATATTGGTATGGAGATGAACAAACAAGTTCCTCTCGAGGACTTGAACCCAACTAGCGCTAGATTAAATTACGACTAACAACTCTCTTCATTAAGCATTGTATAATTCCTTTAAATCATGAATACATTTACATATGATTTTTTTTCTCAATTTTACTCTAAAGCTTAAATTGCATCTTGTGGCCAACATATATGTTTCCATTATGGCCACCAGATACAACAATCTATTTTTTGGCCACTAGATTGACCTATTTGGTGGCCACCAAATCATTGTATTTGGTGGCCTCCATATTCAACTAGTTAGTGGCCACCAGACTAGCATGTGGTTGAAGAATTAAAAAAATACAGTCATGGAGGATACAAAATCGAGTCCTTTGTTGTGATTGTTGATATTTCTTTTCAAACTTTCTAGATTCCATTATTTGTTTTTTAATTCCCTCTTCAAATTTTTTTTTCGAAGTTCTTTTTACTTTTCACTTAGTTTATTTGGAATTTTTATAATTTGGATACATTTTCACCCTTTTTTACTTTCTTTTTGTAGGTGAAGGTGCATTTGTGTTTGATGATTGGGACAAGCTTGGGGTTTTTTTTGGCCTAGGTGGAATTCGAACGACCGTTGTTCAGTTACTTGGAAAACTGGACAGGATTGAATTACATTGGAAAAGGCATGCAAAAAGGCAAGAAACATAAAAGAGAACAATGTCGTTTCCAATTAGGCCTTTGCCATGTTGAGGTTTCATGTCCCCACTACACTTTCCACCTACGTCTCTTTTGTCCATCAAGCCATTGATCCTGACACGGCCGCATTCAACCCTTGCGAAATTCGATGGGGCCGAAGATGATACACTTCATGGAATTTTCCATGAATCTACTGACGAAGATAAGTGCAAAGAACTTATGCTTTGAGGTTTCAGATCTCCTCTTCCCATAGACACAAAGGACATAAAAGTGAGTCCTTTGCACGTGATTTTTGATTTGAAGGAGGTCTTTGTTGGGAAGGACTATTTCAAAATTAATGACCTCTTGCTTCTACCGTTTAACTTAGTTTGAGGTTGCACCTTATTAAGCAAGAGCATTGTTCCCATGCCAGTTCTGAAGGAATTCCTCTTGAGGTGTTCAAAACAGTTTACCGTCTATTTATAGACATCTATTCCGCTTACCAAGATGAATGCCTATTTAAGAAAAATAGTAGAAGAAATGGGTATTGAAATCAATCAGCAAAGGATTATGGGTCAAGATCTATGTAAGATTAACAAACACTTTTTGTAGTTTCCCTAAGAAATAGACCGTAATCGCGTCGATCGTTTCATTCATGATAATTTTTTTTTATCATAAGAACCTTTTTTATTTCTTCCTTAAGTATCCTAATATTCACCTTGGGAATACATTGTTGGTAGATGATACGCCTTATAAAACCTACCTGAATATGCCTTTTAATGCAATCTTTGTTGAATCCTATGAATACGCCCCAAAAGAGGATAATTATTTAATGAAGACTCTTTTCTTGTATTTAAAGTTCTTTCATTACTCCCAGTTTAATGTTTTCACCTTTGTGGAGTTCTATCCTTTCGACACCATCAAAAGTATCAAGGAAGATGATGTTAGATTTTGGGTGTTGTTTAAAAAATGCACCATGGCTTGTTCTGCCAATTTTTGTGGAAATCATTCAACTTCCATAGTAAGTAGTCCAAATATTCTCATTTTCTCCTTCCTTCCAACGTTTTTTTGGATTTTCTAATCTCATTGATTTATTTGGTCAGTCTATTTTCGGACTTTCACAAATACTATTTGTCTATTTTTTTTAGATTATTAGTGCATTATTTTTTGAGGAGGTGGAAGATAGGGAGTCACCAAATTCACATGCAGTTGTTGAAGCCAGTTTGGATGAAATTCCATCGATATCAAGTTTCGACTACCAAATGTTTCAATCAAAATATGTGGAGTCACCAAATTCACACATGGTTTTTGAAATCAACCTGAATAAGATTCCATTGACTTCGAGTGTCGACTCTACAATGCTTCATTCACCTGTAGCGGAGGTGAGTCCATTTCATGTGATTTTCGATCTGAATGGAGTATGATCACCACATGCTTTGATAAGGGTTATCACACCATCATTCCTCGTCCTAGATTGAAGGAATTCCTAGATAAATGTTTTGCATAGTTCTAGGTTTATATTTAATTTACAACCCAGAATCACAATATTTATGATTATTTGGATCAAATTTGGCATAAAACACAAATTTCTATACATGCTTCCAAAGTGTTTGACCAAGAGTTTTGCATGCAAAATCCGCATTTTTGGCCGGATAACCTAACAAGCCAATTTTCCACGAAAATCGTGACATTTTCTTTTCTACTTATCCTTATACTCATGTTAGCAACACGTTGCTTGTAGATGGTATGCCATACAAAAACATGTTTAATGGCCATACAGTGCCATTTTTTTTGGATTCACTTGATGGTCACTGTGGGGAGGATCAATATTTGTTGGGGTTTATTCTCCCTTACTTGGAAAATTTTGATTCATTTAGATGTAGTGTTCCCACATTTGTTGAACACAATCCCTTTGGTAGGATTAAATGTATTGATCAAAATAATCCATGATTTTTTAAAATGTTATTTGTGAAATGAAGTTTGACCTACCAACCCACTTTTTGTAATAGTGCAAAATTGAAATTGGGTACATTCATAGTAAAAGGAGCCAAGGAAGTTGTTCATAATGCTTAAAAATGCACTTACATTACTTTGGAAAATCACCATTAATTATATTATTTATATTTAATTTGTAATTATGTTTTGGTGCTCATGAAATTAGACTCCTATGAATTTGGAGTCATTTCACTATGTTATTAGAATCTTTTGTCATACACAAAGCACTTGTTGACAAGGTCCTTGGTCACTATGGTTCCTTATACTATGTATTTACCCAATTGAAACAAAAAATGCCTTGTTAATTGTTCATCTTCAAATTTTGCTTGTTTGAATATCTCAAAACTTTCCTTTTGATAAAATTTATTAAAAATATTTAATTTTATTGCTGAATGTTGCTTGTACTCTTTGTATTTAAAGCATCTAGTTTTGTCCTAGTGGGCCTTGGGTTGGACTTTGCATTTTTGTGACCATCTAGTGGCCCCTAGGTCTTCTCCAACATCTATTTGGTGGCCGCTAGGTGTTTTCCCTCATCTACCTGGTGGCGATTAGGTGTTCTCCCTCATCCACTTGGTGGCCGCTAGGTCATGATATGTGTGTTTTCAGTCCATGTTCTTACCCAATTCTTGATCAAAATTACCCTTTCATATTATGGATATCAACTTAATTCTTGTAAATTATGTGTTGGACTAACATCTCCTATGACAAGGATCAAGGCCTTTACTCTTTTAATTTCTCTTTGCTCTAACCTTTTTTCTTTTTGGTAGGTGCATGATGTTTATCTTTCTAATGCAAAAACATGGATTTGGACTTTTCTACCTCGATTTGGCATAACTAAAAAGCTCTTCATTCTTAGTGTCAATGGTGTCTTTTGTTACTTTCCAAAGTGTGCCCTTCTTCAAGAGGATCAGCAAAAGACCAAGAAGAATTTAGACGTCTCCAAGTTGGAAATTTGTGCTAGAGTACATGATTTCCTTTCTCAAACATTTGAACATTTTACATTGTTATTTGGTTGTGTATGTTGTTAGAAGATGTCCTTTGTTTGTTTGGGGACGTGAACAATGCATTGCAACAATAGGTCAACTCACACGCTTAGTTTATTACTATTTGAAAAATTTGGATCAAGTTCACCTTGCTTGTAGAGGTCTACCTTATGGGGATAAGGATCAAACATTACTCATTGATGATGAGCCTAGCAAGGCCTTTCGAAATCCAAAATGAAGCAGACATTTCCTTGAGCCATTCAAACGACATGAATTATCCAAAAACAAGGTGCAATGGTTAGACCTTGCATCTTAATTGTGGCCACTATTGAAAGGTTTGCCCTTTGCAAAGATGATTTACGCCCATTTTGGAGACATTCTGTAATTTTTGAAACCACCGTTCAATTCTCGATATTCATCTTATTCTTGGTTCAAGTAGTTTGAAGGAAGTTCGAACAAGGATCTAACGTTATCGCAACTTCCTTTAGGTGACATCCTAAGAAAACCCTAAACCCGTCCTTGTTTTAGTTATGTTTTCCATGTTTTTCATTTCATGTTCATTTAGTTATTTTTTTATTTTATATTTTGCCTAGTGTTTGTAATTTTGGGGAAATTTCAATTATTCATTTCCATTTGCAATGGATTCCAGTCTTTGTTTGTAGACCACGTGAAGGCATTTGCAATTCTAACTAATAGAAAATCATGTTGTCGACTAGGTACTATTTGTAAAGAAGCAAAGGATGTAATTAAATATTTGACTTTTGGTCTAAAAGGTCAGACAATTCCTCAATTTTTGGTTGCTTGTAGAGTGGAATTTCAATTTCAATAGCTCATATTCTGAATTCCTGTATGGATGGCGAAATAGTTTTGATATTCAATGTATTTGTACTTGTATGAAATCAATAAATTGATAATCATTGTTTTTTGTGCACTTGAGGTTTACTTTGGTTGTTGGCTTCAATGGGTGAAATTCATATTTCATATTTCATAGTAAGCAAATTCTTCTTACTCAAGGGTACATGTTGAATGTATATGTTTTAGTAAGTTTCCAACAAGGAATATTATACCCATTGGTGGCCACCAAATGATTTTATTTTCTAAGAAATAACTCTTTTCAATTGTTTAGTGCCCCACAAGCTTTTTTGTTCAATGGTCCACCAATGGTTTATGAGATACATAAACTTTAGGTATTGTAAATTATTTTGTTAATACTTTATAGAATTCAATGACATAAAATTTAGTAGATATTTCAAATTGTGTTTTTTGATTTTGCCACTGAATTGTATACTTGATGATGGTATGCAATGTTTTAATTTTGCACCCCTTTTTTTATGGTATTCTAGTTCTTAAATTTTGGTGGCCACCAAGTTTATCTATTGTCATGAATGTTAATTGTTCTCATGGTTAAAAACATTTCTTATGCAAATTTGTTGTTTGAACACTTTGTTTAGTGCCGACCAAGTTGAAGATGTTATTCTACTTATTTTAAATTCTCAAAATTCATTATTTTTATTTTCAAACTTTTTCAAAGTCCAAAATTAATTAAATATGTGTTGTAACTTTCAATTGCAACATTGGTGTCTTGTTTAGCATATGGTAGATTTCAAAATCCAACCACCCACATGTGAGTCTTATGTTGCCAATTTTCCAAAAATATTATCTACAAAGTATTTGCTATTAAAACATTGTAACCTATTCATCGTTCACATTTCAACACCAAGTCCAAATGGACCATCCTTGTCATACATGATGTTCCCTTATTTTTGCAATACATTACATAGTAATGTAGGGTCCTTTATGTTGATACATGCTTGTTTTTGTCATGTTCTTTTCAAATGTCACAAACACAAGAAAATGGCAATGTTTGGCCATATAATCCTACAAGAAAGAAAATGCATGTAACATGAAATTTAGTGAATTTATATTTAATCAATGTTAATGCATGTTACATCCATTGGGGCAAATGATATATTGAATAATATCTAACTAACAATTAATTGTACAAAAAAGGGGAAGGAAGGGGACTTTACTTGATGCAATGGATTTCCCCTTGGACACAATCAACTATGAAAGCATTGGGATGTCATGATGGGTGCATTTTGTGAATGTTCTCATTCAAAGTGTGCATCCATGGTGTCAAGTCATCTGGCCTACATCATGATGTGATGCAATATGCTACACGAATGCCATTGTGCCACTAGTCCAACAACATCATGGTATAAAAGGCAAACTATCGCAATTCACAATATATTAATATATTATGGTGTAAATAGAAAATATTTGAAAGCAGTGTTAATTGAAAATTAACATGAGATATAAAGATTGAAGGCATGATTGATCTATTAACATTTGCAAATTTTTACATGTATTATTTATGTCCCTTGATTTGTCTTATTTATGTTTCAATTGTATTAAACTACATTATACCAATGTATTAGACCACATGCAAGTATTAAGTATCAAAATGTATGTATCACCTTTTTATCATTTGTCCCAAACCTTGCATCACCTACAACACCCCCTTGGTGCCCAAGTTCAACCATCATTTCCTTTTGCCACAATGTTTGGATACGTAGAATGAAAAACATGTTTTGCCCAGTGAGACCACCATCCACCTCCACCCCAGTTTCTTGATAGTAAAACATTAAATTAATGTTTTTTTTGGCCCACATACACACACTTTTCCCATCATATTGTGTAGTCAATATGTTTCTTGAACCAATTCCCAAAACAACACCTTAACATCTTGTTCAATGAAGAACATGTCTTTATTTAAATCACACATCTCCCTAACATGATGCTTTAACTTCACATGTTGGCTATGTTTTGCCATGATTTGAGACATTGTGAATTCGAGCCTTAGTTATTCTATCACAAAATCCTTAATATCTTATGATGGGTGGGCAACAAATGTAGATCTATCACCCATCTTTAAATCCCCATGCACATGTAGACCATCTTGATTAACATGCTTGAACAAATACAATGTCTTAATGGTGAATTTAGCTTTCCATCCCTTTTTTATAGAGCCACCCCATTTTCTTTTGGAATCTCATGTATCCTTGTGGCCAATATTTGATGGCCATCGATGTCTAATTTTTTTGGACACACATTGTGATTTGTAATATCCTTAACAACATTTGTAAGATCATTGGGACCATATCGACATTGGCACCTATAGATAATCATGTGAACCAATTTAATGCTATTTATGGGCATAAATTTCATTACAAAATAAAAAACTAGTCACATGCTTCATGTTTATATAATAATAAAATTAGTTTATAAAATGGTGAACATCATATCTATATGTGCATAATACACATGCAAATCTTGGGGCAAGAATGTCACGGAGGTTAAAATTTGAACATTGAAACTCGAAAGCATCATCCACTCATGGTTGTTGTAAATGATTGTGAAGGTAGATGATGTGTTTTTTGCATACAAATTAACATTATTGACCACCTTAACCTTCCTCACCAACTATGAAATCAAGCACCAAATGGTGGGGATGAATGACAAGGTGAAGGCCTTGTTGCATCCCAATTTTTCAAATGACAACCTCCCAAAGGAGATCTTCATGATAAAAAAACCCATCTAGTGAACTTTGAACTACAAGTTCCAATGCATGTACTTCAACTTATGCTCATACAAATGCAACAATTTCCCTTCTATGCCTATGGAAACCATTGTATAAGATTTTATTTTTTATGTCTTACATTCAAATTTGTGATAATCAACATAAAATTAATCTTACATGCTAAAAAATAGGGTAAAATTTTCACTCACTTAAAATTAGGTCACAATGGCATGTGAAACTTTGTAAAAATTTCAAAAGTGTGTTCCAAAACACCCTTGGAATAACACAAGAAGAACATGTGAAAAGGAAATTCATGTCACTTGATTTGCAAAAACTTGAAAAATGTGACCCCGCATTTTAATATGCAAAATAATCCGTCTTGAAAATTCAAAAAAATATTAAAAATAGATTGAAAAATGCAAATATCAACTAGTTAAAGTTGAAAAGTGGCAAGAAACATATAATAGGCGTCAAATTTTTATATGTAGCCATTCATTTTTCAAGTGTGGAATATTTGCAATATAATCAATGTATTGTTCACACCACATGTTAATATCAAATTTGTGTTTTTTCACTAAATTAATAGTGATTTTACCTTACCCATAAACTTGGAAACATGGCAACTTCTTGTAGCTACATTTTGGAAAAGTTCCCACCTTTCATATGTTTAGACATGTTTAAAAAACCCTTAGTGTATCAAAAACATATGGCAAATAATAATTGGTTATAGTTTATAAATGGCAAGAAATGTATACCATGTGTCAATATGCAACCATTTCCTTTTCAAGTGAGAAATACTAGTAATACACTCAATGTATTGTTCACAACACATGCCAACATATTGGTGCATTTCAACTAAATCAACAATTATTTTACTTTACCCATAAACTTGGAAATGTGGCAACCTCTTGTCCATTTATCTTGAAAAATTTCTTATTCTTCCCATGTTTAGACATGTTGAAAAATCCTTAATGTGTCAATAAATCTTTAATGTAAGAAAAAACACGTGATAAATAATAGTTAATTATAATTGAAAAGTGATGGGAAATGTATACTAGGTGTCAAATTTCATATGTAGTCATTTATCTTTCAAATGTGAAATATTAATAATACACTCAATGTATTGGTCACATCATATGTTGATAATAGATTGACGTTTTTTTTACTAAATTAACAATTATTTTACCATATCTATAAACTTGGAAACATAGCAACCTCTTGTCCATATATTTTGAAAATTTCCAACTAATCTTCCTATGTTTAGACATGTTAAAAATTCCTTAGTGTATTAACAAATCTTTTATGTATCGATAAATCATTAGTGTATAAAAAAACATGATAAATAATAGTTAGTTATAATTGAAAAGTGATGGAAAATGTACACCAAATGTCAAGTTTTCATATCTAGCTCTTTATTTTTCAAGTGTGAAATACTTGGAATACACTCAATGTATTGCTCACATCATATATCAATAGTAGATTGGTTTCTTTTTACTAAATAAACAATTATTTTACCTTACCCACAAACTTAGAAATGTTATAGTTTCATGTCCATGTATTTTGAAATTTTAATGTATTGATATTTTTTAATATGTTAGTGACCATTGTATGGTTAACACAAAACTAAAAACGGCTAGAAACATGATAACCCCTTATCCATGTAGTCATTTTGAAAAAATTCCCACCCTTGCTTACACAATACACATATACTATGAAATTTATGATGATAGCATAATATGATGCATGATAACATAATGGATGATAAAAATATGATGCATTGAGACATTATAATCTCAATACACAACAAAATAAAATAGAAGTTATTATTGTTACCTAAATAAAAAATGTTTTTACTAACAATTTCCTTGTTCTAACTCACATGCACACATTTTTACACTATGACATGATGCACCTTGACTTCAAAAAGGTACTAATATAAGCACCTGCCATCAAAACCTGGTGATCATTTATGTTGGGCCTCATCATGGCATGACTTTGCCCCTTAAGGCAAGTTGAAATGAACAACAATTAAAATGAAGTTCCCAAAAAATGATCTCACAGTTAATAATAACACCTGGTGAACATTTCTCAAAATGTGGGGACCAGATGAAGTTGAAAACTATGTCTGTTCCGGAGTCTCTCCCTCACGGGCAAAGACAGAAAATGGTGATGAAAAAACTTTTACCCAAGTTTGGGACTTTTACAATCATCTTAATCTGAACAAATGTAATTGTTAGTTACAACATACAATGGTACCCCTATAATTTAAGTAGTCCTACTAGAGAAAAAAACAAAGGCCAGAGAGAACCAGCACCTACCATTCAACCATGCAGTATGGATGGTCTGTGAACAGAAAACACTACTTCATTTTATTCCTGTCCCAAAGCTAACCTAACCATAGTGGTTAATTATGTACTAACTATTAACCATCCACATGCATCTACCTACCTAGTACCCATCAAGTGCTTTACCTATATGCATTAGTTTCAATTATATTACCTACCTAGCTTATCTATGATGCCTCTTACATAGGTTGTATGAGGTGGAGGTAGGAGGCTTTACAGGATAGGTTAACCTTGGTAACTCAGTTGGTGTACTTCCACAAGTGAGTGATAGCAGGTTTCCAATGGATGATATTTTGGTGACATGATAGCTTTACATTTACAACAAAATACAAATGAGTTTCATAAATGTATCACAATCAGTCTATATCGAATTGAACTTGGGAGACACCTCATCTAGTATGGTTAATAACTTCATAGAGTATTTTCAGATCTGATGATAACAAGGAACTGATAATCAGCAAACAAGAAATAAAGGATACCGAACCCAAAAGAAAAGACCAAAAACTAAAATGAGGAGTGGTTTGAACCGTTCTCATGGGACCCCCAATTCTCGGATCAGATTCTCAAGTCAGTTCTCACAATGAAAACTAACCAGTATCACATTTGGTTATAATTGATTTGAAAATCAAACTGATGATTCTCACTTTTCATGAGTTATTGAGAATTGATTACTTTGTTTAAATGTTTTTTAGAACCGAGTCAATTCTATGAGCAAACCAGAATCTAGTTCTGAGAATAATAATGCAAAACCATCCATGAATGAACATGTAACTATCATCAAACACTTTTCAATATTTCCTCATTCTATAATCAAATTGAGCGATTTTTGTGTCATTGGACACACAAATTGGAGGGCTACAAATGTTAGAAGTAAAGGAGCAACCAGAAAACACAAGAGGATGAGTGATAGCTTGCTTCAATTTTTTTGAAAAGAGTAGTTCTAGACCTCTTTCTAGTTCTGACACCATATCTTCCTCATTTTTAGTCCATTGTGAGTGATTTAAAATCTAATGAATGCTCCAACTAGGGCTTTACAAAACTTCTTTGTATTTCAAAGCGAAAGATGCAACGATCCAAGATTTTAAGCTTGAAATCTCAATCTGTTTTAATTCACCCCTCACCAAGCCATGAACCCCCTTACACCAAACATCTCATATCTTCCCCATAAGTTTAAGATCCAGATTGTGAAAACTGCATATGAAAACCCACTGTTATCACATTTGTGAGAATTGCCATGTTTAAAAATTACTTTGATTTATAAATAAATAAATTTGATGCCCTGATCAATTCTCCTAAGTCTAAAAATGATTTTCCTTAAAAAATTAGGTCAGTTATCTCAAGTGTTGGGAAGAACTGGAACTGGTGATTCTCATAAAATAAAAATTATAAATATTAATTAATTACATATAGTAAAGGATGTTGTGAAGCATCATTTCATCCATTTGTCTCGTCATCCATCCATTCATCTGGTCATCTATCCATCTCGTCATGGTCTGTTTACTCCAATGAGACGAAGAAAGAGTGGAATACAGACGTGACACGGCAGAGAAGAATATATATTAGTGTTGTAAATTTTTATTTTTTATTTTGAGGTTTTTGGACTTAGGTACACTCATCCTGTCTCTTTCTCAACAACTGAAAGAGTTGGGTTGGGCCTTTTTT
>Ga0209611_10006599_pt1 | contig 18903 bp, 12 predicted proteins | sample S1TSphgellanicum_3_FD_187693 | JGI IMG/M metagenome (GOLD analysis project Ga0209611, IMG submission 187693) | Host-associated microbial communities from peat moss isolated from Minnesota, USA - S1T2_Fc - Sphagnum magellanicum MG (SPAdes) (version 2) | ecosystem: Host-associated > Plants > Peat... | reverse complement strand
AAAAAAAAAAAAAAAAAAAAACCACAAAGAAAAAAAGATCATAAAGAAAAAAAAAGAAATATAAAGAAGGTACTTTTTTCTCCTTTTTGCATTTGGGATGAAGCACTCCTTGCTTTTTCCTCTCCAAATTCTTTCAACGTTGACCTCTTCACCTTCCTCAAGCCTTGTGTTTATATCTATTCGAAACTCTATGCTACTTAAGCTCATGAGCTCTTCTAAGCTTTGGAGATGGAGTGAGTAGGAAATGAGGTGAGGGAGGTAGGAGGGTAGAGGTAGGTAGGAGGGGAAAATTTTGGGGTAGAGAAGGGGGCTGAAAAATCCCTGGGCAAGGCAAGAGGATGTGTTTTTGGTTCATCCCCAAAACGGCTTGAACGGCCTCATCTTGAACTGGTGCATTGGTGGCTGTTGTTTCACTCTAGCCCATATGATAGAACATGCCAATTCCACGCAGGTTCCGTAAGGTGGTAACAAGTCTACAAAGGGGTTTTCTTCGTACAAAACTGGTTTGTGTGTCCTATTCTGGCACTTTTCCTAGGTGGGATAGGCAGCCATTCAGTGTTTTCTTGGGCGAAATTTCACATAGCAACCACCCTTTTTAAAAAAAAAATTCCCATGCAATTAAAAAATATATTAAAAAAAAGGTGTAGTCGTCATATTATGACTGAACAAGAATTAGAAGTGGCCATATTTAGACGATGAGTCCCCAGAGGTCTATTTTTTGGGTTTTTTTCGTCTGACCTCTAGCTAAATTTGACTCATTCTTTGTTTGTATGGCCTAGCAAGTAGTTAGGGTTTACCAAAAGCGCCATACTGGAAGCAATTTTAGTTTGGACCTTAATATAGTTTTGTTTGGCTTAGGGTTCAACCTTAGGACATATTTTAAGATATATTCATCTCATCATACAAAACTAATGGAAAAGTGCTTCCAAGATTATCCAAGACTAAGTATTGTACATCCTAAAACATAATGAAAATGGTCTAAAGTTAGAATTTCTGAGCAATTTGGCTTAGGCTCAAAAACTTTTAAAAGATTTTATGTAGAGGCCTTCTTATTTGCTTCATGTTTTATCGTGTTTCTTGAGCTTTCAATAATAGTTCATTTTGTCGATTTGGCCCTCATGCAAGTTTTTGAGAGGCTTTTAGGTCCAAGCTTTCTTGAGTGTCTAGAGGCCCCTTTGGTGTGTTGACAAATTTTGCTCCCCATTTTGAATGGAGGCATAGAGCTTATTTCAACATAGACCATTGCATCAACGGTTTTCTTGGGAAGTTGGCCACTAGTAGCATCAGTCGTTGCTTTTAGATTCTTGTTAGATTTGTGTCCATTCTTATTAGAGGCTATGGATGCGAACAGTTTGGGTTCGCTCTCCTTCCGAATGCACTTGAAGTTGTCTTGGGAGCTTTTCCCCCCAACAACTACAACATGTTTACCCCCGTTTGGGTAGCTTGTAAAGAAGGGAACAAATCGACTTTAGGAAGTTATTTCAAAAAAATTGCACGACCATTCTTTTTTCAATATCTCTTTAACATGTCTTTTGATTCGCATCAAGCACGCTTGAGATCATGTGCAAGGTCAAATTCAAAAACTTTGTTGTGTGCTCACCCTGTAATCCCATGTTTTCATCTACCCTCTAATATTTTTCCCTCTATGTTGGATATTAAATTAGGCCTCCCCCATCCTCTAGTTCTCGGTCCAACACATTGCATTTTTAGTCAATTGTTAAACCCCATGGGGATTCACTTCTTCTGTTGTGCCCATGGTGGGGAGAAGATCACATCCTATGATGTCATTCGAGATGTTTTTGCATCCATTGTGAAAAATGTAGGGTTTCATGTTTTGCGGGAGCAAACCCACATTCTTCCATTTTCTTCTCTTCAGTCTTCATTTGGTTAATGTCGTCATTGCCAACCCCACTTGAACAAACTTAGTATCACATGAGACTTTTTCTTGTGGGGTGGCTATGACACTAGTGGCGCAAGTGAAAAAAAGACTTTATTATGACTGTTGTTTAACAAATTTGTTTTTTCCTTCTTACCATAGAGGTCTTTGGGTGTCTTCACTAATAGGCTAACAATTTTCTTCATCAATGTGTTAACATGGTGTGGACAACAATGGGCACCAAAGGCCCTCTTTTATTGGTGTTACATTGTTTTTATAGACAAAAAATGTTAGTGGCATTACAAAGAATGTAGGGCGCCTCAATCTTGAGACGAACTGTTATTGCAGGGGAGGGTTTGTTTAGGCTTGGAGTTTTTTGGTTTACCTCCCCTCTCTTTAATTGATATGCTTCATGTGACTAGTGGAGGGTTTGGTTCTTAGTGGTTCCTTTTCCTCTTTGTGGCCTACCTTATTTGGGTTGCTTGCTTGCCTAGACTTTGGTCCTTGTCCCTTGTTTCTTTTTCTCTCCCTTTTTTTGGGTGCTTTCTTTTTATAAAGTTTGGTAAGGTTTTATCATTTTGGCTTATGGTTAGAAATTTTTTAAAACTTTGTTCTTTGGTTGAAATTTGACCTACAATTAAATGTTTAAAAATAATTTAATCTCTAGTTTAAAAATTATTTATAGTTTGGTTTAGGATTAGAATATTTTTAATGCTTAGGCTTAAGGTTGCATTTCTTTTAACATGTAGGCTTAAGTTTAAAATGTTTTAATATTTTGGCTTAAGTTTAGAATCTTTTTAAACCTAAAGAAAAAATCTATTTTAAATGTAAAGGTTAGAACCTATTCAAGCCTAGGGTTAAAAGATTCTTATTATTTTGATTTAAGGTTTTAATATTTTTAATGTGAAGGTCTAAAATTAAATTTTTTTAAATATTTTGGCTTAAGGTTAAAATCTATGTAGGCCTAAGGGATTTTTTAAAAAAATTATCTTGATTTAAGATGTTAAAAAAATTATCATTTTGGCTTGGAATTAAAATATTTTTAACACTTGGGCCTAGCATTTAGACCCATGGTTAAAATATTTTTATTATTTTGGCTTGGGATTAAAATATTTTTAACATTGAAGCTTACAATTATATTTTAAAAAATATTTTTTGAAAAGTAATTTATTTAAATCTATTGTCATATAAGTTTCCATTGAAGGTGTAACTTATATAATGTAATAGAATAAGGCTTTTGTGGTGTTAATGATTAATTATGGGGATGCATGTGGTTTGGTCCAATATTGAGCAATGGTCTCTTCATGAAATTGTGTGCACAAAATGAAGTTCTACTTTTAGCAATCTGTGCACACCCATTTTTCAAAAAATTTGAATGAACAAAAAGTAGTGCTAGTGGCAATGAAAGTTTTGCTACAATTTGGGTGGCAATGGTAGTGGCAACAATAGCTTTGCTGCCACTATTATTGTTGCTTCCTTGTGTTCACTAGTTAATGCAATGCAAAAAAACGAAAAAAACAATGATAAACAATGAGGGACAAACAAAGACAAAGAAAAAACATTTGCAATTGGGGGCCTTAGGAAACATGAAAGAAAGGTTCCAGTTCCATTTTTAGTATAAGAGGCCTTGTTGGTAGTCCAATTACAGTTCCACTGAGGGGATTAGTTGTAAATCTATTTTCTAGATTTTCATGGCATGATGGGACATATGAAAATAACCATTTTTTGGAGAAAAGGAGGAGGATAATGACGATAACAACACCGATATCAACATGCAACAAGACAACAAAGGTGAAGAGGCTAAGGGAAGATGGTTTTGTGTTTTTTGCTTTTCTTTTGTTTGGGTTTTGTTTTGTGGTGGGTCCTTTTTTGTAACATTTTCGTAAAGTTTAGAAATTTTTTTATCACAACATTATAGTCATTACTTACAAATTAAACACATTAGAAAGTTTTTATTACAAAGAAAAAGACTTCGCCATAATCTTGGTGTTTTTTTTTGGTTTTTATCACAGTCTTGGAAAAGCAGCAAAGGAAGGGGAATAAATATAAATAAATAAATAAAATGCATTGTAAGTGTGAACGCATCAATACTTAATGGTTGGTCATTCACCAATAATATGTTTTATAGGCTTTTTTTAAACAAAAGATTGAGTCTAGGGTGTTTTTTGTTAAGCAAAAGATTGAGTTTAGGGTGTTTTTTTGTTATTGAAGTTGGGTGTTACATTAGTTGGGTAGTCTAAAGAATAAAAGATTAAACGTTTTTAAGCCCCTTAATTCTTGCACAATAATTTTTTTAAAAAATGTATAGGTTGTGTTTAACCTAATAAAGTAAGGATGATGGTGTTGAAGGTTATGGCAAAATTAAAATTCAGCTATCTTTTGAAACATGGCTTGTTTGTTTGTGATAATTCATTATTTTTTTCCATTTGATTTGTTTAGTTTTATGTGGTTGGCTTTAAAGGTTTAAAATTACCATGTTGAAATAGGTAATTTTTAAAATGTGGGACCTATTTGCAATTGTGCAAATAGGTCCCATTCTAATATTTCGATATTAAAGTGTTTAGGTCTTATTAAATCCAATAGATTAATGATCATGACACCTAGGCTTATAACAAAGTTAAGGTTTGGCCTTAGTATAATGCCCTTGCAAAGGACTCTTTAAAAACTTTTTTATCTTTTTCCTTTCGTTTCATTTAGTATTATGTGATTAGCTTTGCAAATTTAAGATTGCTTTGTAATGATAGGCCATTTTTTGAAAATGGGACTCGTGTTCATAGTAGACTTCCTACTTCATGGGCACAAAATTTCCCATGTCCCCCAATTCATCACGTTTCATCGAACCTCATAGTTCCCATCACCCATTTACTTTATCATGCAACATCACTAACCTATCCTCCACCTCATCCCGCATGTAAACCACAAACCACCCACTAGTTACCCCTTTGATTTTAACAAATCACACAACACCTTTTAGTTCCCCCTACCAGCCCCTAGCCCTTCGTGTGAATGTGAGGTCCCAACCTTACACTTTCCCAAACCCCCTTAATCATGCACAACTAGGACATTTTTCCCCTTCCACTCTATTGGTCCCTACAAATAGCCATGATCATACCCCCCCAACCTACCCCCATTTCTTCAACAAGCCTTCAATTTCGACTTAAAGTCTTGTGCCCCACCTATGGGCGCCAATTTACTAATCAAAGGTTAGTTTGTCATCAACGTTCTTGTTAAACATCTAATTCATCCAATCCAAACCCTTATGATCATCCTTGTTCAATACCTTCTTTTATTCCCACCTCACTTGCATAAACTTGGACATGGGTTTCAACATTAAAAGTCCTCATGTCCTTTCACTTAAGCCTTTGTCATCTTTGATTGTATGACCACATCCCCACCATTCTACGACATGATGTACAAATGGCATTTTGTTCTCCATTGGATAAGTTAGCACAGGACCCATACAATGTGGTAATTTGGCATTTACTACCCTAATGGTGTCTTGTTTTGCCCCTTCATGGTGGGGCAATAAGGCATAGGATTTGACTTAAGCGCTTTTTAGTAGGCAACTGGGAAAACTTACATGAGGAGTTTTTTTTGCGGGCCCAAATTTTGTTGACTAATTTGAACTCGATCCCTTTCCCCAACATGATCCTCCAATTCACAAACACTTGTTCTATAGTTTAACCCTTGGACGTGCAAGGGAATACTTTTGGGTAACTCACGTTTTGGCACCATTTTTTCCCACACCCACATCCTTTGACACCATCTCAACTTTCACTGCATTACACCCCAAATCAAATGGCTACTTCCCACTTTTCTTCGATGACTACGAGCCAAACTAAGACCTTAATTTTATTTTTATTCCTTTAAATTAACGTTCTAATGCATGTCACATTTATTGGCAAGTGGTCCTTTTGGGATGGTTTTTGAACACATTTGGGATTATTTTCAACCTAAAAATTCAACAAGTGGATTCCTTCAATTATTTCAACTTTGTTTTCATATTGCATAAGGTCACATTCCATTCCAAATTACACATGTCTTTGGAGCGACCCACTTCTTAGCCATGACCAAACCTTTTGGTGGAGTTTATCCCAATGTAATGGGGGAAACATTGTATCGACTCACAAGCCGCACTTTATGCCTTTAATTCCACAAAAATTTTGCAACATATTTTTCCTCACACCAATTTGGAGTTGCAATTAAAAGCAATTATGAAGTAATAATCCATGACATCAGGTGCACCATGTACCTTCACCTTGATTGGGTTGTTATTTTGTTTGACACGGCAAAGGCCTTCAATTCAATGTTAAGAAGGATCATATTTCAAAAAAATTTGTGCAACAAGTGGAGACATCATACAACTCATCCCCTTTGTTCATACATTCTATGCATTTGAATATCTTTTGTTTTATAGTCATCATAATCATGAAGGTGATGTCATAATCATCCATCTCCCATGGGGACTTGTCAAGGTGATCCTTCAGGAAGGGCATTATTCGCTTTAACCCATTTTAGGGTTTTACATTCTATAACTAATCATTTCCCCTCTTGTCTATTTCCATCCAATGCAAATGACATTCACATAATAGGTCCTTCTTTAATTGTATCATTTGGATATGAACATTTTAAGACAAAACTTCGTGTAATAGGCCTTTTTATACAACCTCAAAATTGTGTAACATGGTCACTATCTAGCTTGCCACCAAACTTTAATACCCCATCCCAATTTACTAGCCCATCCAAAGGAATTAGAGTCTTGAAGGTTTTATTGGGCACCTTAACTTTCACATCATCCTTCATCAAATATGCCCTTTTAGATGTTGTTCAACATGTGGACCTTTTCCCTAGAATGGGTGATGTTCAAGTAACCTTTAAAATTTTGATTCCTTTTGTGTAATGCCCGTCGTATTTTTTACGATGCACATTTCCATTTTTCACTTTCACAAAATCCTTTATTTCCTTTGATTATTCCTTCTTTCAAATGTTTGCACATTTTTTGGGTCCAAGATCTTTTGATAACCCATAAAGACCTTTAACTCATAAACAAGCCTCCCTCCCAATAACTTTCGGTGGCGTCGGGCTCATAGCATTATCCACCATCACCCCAACAACTTATATAAAGAATTGGGCCTTTGTCATTTCAATCATAATTATTAGGTTTATGGTCGATCAACGTCCTTTCTTTCTTGAAACCTTAGCATGAGTTGACAACAACACATTTCTTTTCGAACAACACTTCAAAGCGACATATGACCTTTTACCACCCCAAGCATGTGCGTGTTTTCTTCCATTTAAACAACTCATCAGGCAACAAATGGTTCAATTTCAAGATTCCATCTCGGAACGTTTACACCATCATACATTTTCCAACATGCTCTTCAACATGATATCTGAGGCTCACCATGTTCGAGTTTTTTCATGTTCTGAACCAAGGGTGGGCACCTGGCTTACAACTTGACCAATATTCCCAACCTTTTGATTATCTTCCCTAGTTTTTTTCCATAGCACTTTGTACGCGACTTGAATTACCCCATCCTTCAATTGTAGGCATCTTTCAATGTGTGTGCACACATCCCATTGACCTTATGAGTATCCACCTCCTATGTTGTGTTCATGGCAACGAATGCACTGGAATCTATGATGTAATTCATGACACATTTGCCACCATTGCAAGAAATGTTGGCTTCCACGTGGGACAATAACAATTACATGTGTTTCATTCAATCACATTCAACTCCTCTCATTGACGAATCAACATCATGTTTACCAAAAATGGCATTTGCACCCTAGTCGATGTTGTCATTACTAACCCAACATAAGTGGATTTACTTCCCTGATCTTGCACAACTTAAAGATTTGTTACCTCTGATGTAGTTCAAGCCCAAAAAAGGAGCTATCACAATTGACACCCCACTGATCAATTCCTTCCTTTTGCAATTGACGTATTTGATTGCTTGCACAAACATGTTGATGTGTTTTTACACAATTGTGCCAATGTCATTTGGAGCTTGAAAGGGCCAAAAAGCTTTCATCTTTCTACCTTGGCACTTTTTTTTGTCAAAAAGTTTTGATCACATTACAAAGAATGCAAATGTCCTCCATCTTAAATTGAACAACAGTTGTAGGCTTAACTATTTTTCAACTTCCACCACTTCAAAACACACCTCCCATCACTACGGTCGATCTATTGCAAGTCCTCAATTTTTTATGTATAAATATGGCTGACTTACCACAAGTGGTCGATAATGGACATGGAGAGATTTTCACACTTTCTTTGAGCCAACTTGACGTCCTGTCACTTCTCCTTTTTCCTTAATTTGAATCCTTTGTACATTTTGTTAATCTATGATGTGTTTTTTAATAAAGCTTTACAAGACTTTGACATGAGTTTACTTGCTTGCATTAGTGTGAATGAAGTTGAGAAATAGGTATATGCCTTCCGACATGCAAAAAAAGAAGTAATTTAATAATCTTTACCTTTCAACTAATTTTTTTGAAAATATTGTACATTCTTCTCTCTCTCATCTTTTCACTTCCTTTGCAATTATGAAATTACCCAAAGTTGATCATTTAAACTAGTTGTGTTTGCCCCATTCATGCTTGGTAAAACCTAAAATCATACATGCATGTCTACTATCTTAAGGCAATAATAAAAAAAATTAACATAAAAAACAATAAGAATATAAATAATTTAATCAATTAAAAATTAATTTCATTATGATTTTTGTTATTATTACCCATCAAAGCCTTATTGAATTTTTTAAAAAAACATCAAATTAATTTTAAATATTTATATTTCACAAAAAAATTTATATTAACATTTTAATTTATTTTAAAATTGATATGTTTTATTTTAATCAATTCTTGCATAATCCTTCAAATCAATTTTTTAAGAATTTGATTTTAATACGATTTTAAAAAATTGAAGCTAATTATTTGTATGTTTATCAAACAAATTTCATTTTGAAAATTAGTTATATGAATATTTTTTTACAATTCATAGTGATATGAAACCTCCTTATACAAAAAAGGCAAGTGACAACCCAAAATAAATAAAATGATAAGAGGCATGATTAAATCAGTTACCCAACATTCCTATTTTGAGAAGAAACCAACAATAAAATCTATAGACTTCAAAACAATTCGTCAATCAAATTGGGTGCGCCCTAAATCTACACATGGTGTCCATTAACTTGGGGCAATAAAAATATAAAATACCAAGAATATGGTTCTTGTGAATAATATGCCATGTCCATAGATCTAGATCTTATATGAAATCTTAGGCAAACACAACATTTGTTGCACTAAGTGATTTGAAACATTAAAAATATGGCACATAATCTGAAACAATTGCAGCACAATCCTTATTTTGAGTGTCCCATGCCTTAAGACAAAGTTATTCCAACGTGAAATCAATGTTATATAAAGCTAAGAAAAAAGTCTCATAACCCTAAGACAAATGACCTACACCCTTAAAGCAAATGGCTTAAACTTTAGAACGAATGTTTCACAACCCCAAAACAATTGTCATTCACCCCTATGACAAATGTTTTTAACGTTAAGCCAAATGTCCCATGCCCTTAAAACAAGGCATCACAAACATGGTGGCCTTGCCAGTAGATAAGATGTTAAGCCAAGATATTGGTCATCTACCTACTGTGTCCACACTCTAAACACCAAAAAAATTTGTTCTAATCTAAATAGTCTAAACACTTTCACCAAAGAAACCGGTTCATGTAATGTGAAATCGATTTTAATAAGGGAAAACTTCCAAAAGTTGGATCCACTGCGATAGTCCAGGGACAGGGCCCAACAAATGTTTCGAACCTTAAGCCAAATATCCCAAACCCCTAAACCAAATGTCTCACACCTATAAGACAAATTTCACACTCCCCTCGGACAAATGTCATGTTCCATTAACCCCTAAACGCCCACACAGCCAGATCTGGCTTTTTTTCAAATTTTAAATGGCCCTAAAAATTTGAGATTTTGATGGTTTCATTTTTTTTTTGAGTGAGTGTAACTTTTCAAGATTTTTCTTATGATGTGTTGCCCAAGAAAATAAAAATTATTTTGGATTATTTTTTGTTAAGTTGTCAGCTAAAATTCACATGTGTGAATTTGGCTACTCAAACTGCCCATTTTCTTATAAATTATGTTTTTGGTCAGAAAATTTGTTCCAAAAAAAGAACAAGTGAGAGGAAGGGAGAAAGTGAAAATATAAATTAAAAAGGGCCGGGGGGTGGGGGAGTGGGAAATAAATTTAGATGACACAATTATGAGGGGCTATACCCCTCAACCCTTCTCTCCCATGCCCTAATAATGTGAATCTTTATTTGCACATGGTCCCAAAGTATCCAATGAAAAAAATCGGGTGGACCTTTCCTTTTGGAATTTTTGTTTTCTTTTGCAATTTTGTGTGAATTTACACTAGAAAAACATATATCTCCAAATTTTCCAACTTTTTAAAAATTGACTAAGTGGCGAAAATTCTAAAATTTGGGGAAAAGAAAACAAACAACCAAACAAACTTAAAATAAAATAAAAATTGTAATCCTCCTGCAGCTTGTTGGTTGGGGAAGGGGAGCGAGGGCAGAAAAAAACAAAGCGGATGAGGGTAGAGGAACGTGAGCGGGGGAAGTGAATGGCAATAAATGAGGGAAAGGGAAATAAAGGAAGGAGGGTGGGGGTGGGGGATGAAAAAAAGTATGGAGGAGGGGGCAAAAAATAAAAGAGGAAATGATCCTATGTATTAAAGTTATCCGTAAAGTAATCCTTCGTTTCAGCCTGCCTTTGATCCTGCCTGTCCTTCTCATACTGCGTTTTTATAAAGTGCATAAAAAAATCAGGACCAACCCTCTAAACACAGTATATAGTTTTCAAAAGTTACTACTCTGGTCACTTTTTTCACCACACAACAGTTTACCTTTGTGACCACAGGCCAGGGCTACTATGGGGTGAAATAGGATAGGTGTACCTATCTAGTTGTATATGGGCTACCAACCTGCCTAGCCATGGGTTTGAATATGATTTACCTAGGGTGTTATCAGGAGTTACCTAAGGAACTATTTAAGGACTAATTTTTTGTTTTAGGAGATACTTAAGGACTGTGTATGGGGGACTACATAGAGCTTATTTAAGGGACTACCTAAGGACTATTTAAGAGTTTAAGAATATTTATAGAGTTATTTATGGGGTTCCATAGTGGACTACTTAGGGGATACTTAGAGACTACTTAATGGCCTACATTGGTTGGGATGCCCAAGGACTTTGTAAGTAAAAGGATACCTGGGGGTTACTTATGGGTTTACATAAGAGATTATTTAAGGATTACATGGAGCTTATATTCTGGAAAGAAGAAGAAGCCAATGAGGAAGATCAATTTTGGAGATGAATGTGGTAGTTGGGAGGAACACAACAAAAGCAGTCACCACCTTTCTCCTACTATTACCATCCTATCATTGCCACAATTGCACATGGCTGTTGTTCTTCAATGAAGATGCAAACAACAGACATAAAAAAAGTCCAGAGAAAGAGAGAGAGATCCGAGAAATTTGAAAGAAATAATGTTTAATGATCTAAGTTTAGGGTTTGAAGGAGTGGAGTTAAACGAGGATGGAAACGTTGGTGATCACATTAAACAATTGGGTTACATGGGAGTTGCAACGAACCACATTCTCACAGGGATCATGGCTGACTTTGATCAATCCCGAATCAAGTTGCTAGAGCTTGCAGCTGTGATGGCTACTACACCTAAAGTAATAAAGGCTGCAAAATTCCCCAAGAAGTTGCTCAAGGAACAACAACTAGGACTTTTAAACAATTCACCAAAATCACAATGGTAGTCAAAGATATGGTGTAGGTAGCTGCATTCAATGTTGCAAATCTTATTCTTTGCTCCTATGACATTGTTGCATTGAGGCCCAAGAACCAAAAAACTTTCAATCAAGCTTGCACCCATCTTGAGGTAAAGAAACAAAAATCATCAAAAGACAAAAGATCATCACATACACCTTTGAATTATTCTTTTCAAAATTCTCAACCTAAGGTTTTTGCAGCAATATTCTCAAATCTATGAAATTCATAAATTGTTGTTTAATGGTTGGATGGAGAAATGCAAACTATGTACATTTTTTCTCTTGTTGTTTCTCTATAAGATGTTGGGATCCCTCATCCTTGCATGGTGTTTTACATAAAAACCCATCATTTGTTTTTGATATTCATGAAACACAACACTTGTCTGTGTGTGATCCTCCTAGTAGAATTTTGACCTTGATGTGCTCCACCAAGAACCTTCATCAACTATAGTTTGAATGTTGGAATACCATTTGCGATAATAAAAAACAAAGTAACAAAAGCTTGTTATTGGAGCTCACTGTGCAACCAGCTTGAGGGTTCTTTGGCAAACTAGTTGGGGAAGAGATGGGTGTAGGAAGTGTATGCCATCATCCTCATTCTTGAGCTCCCAGCTGGAATCTTTAACCTTATGTGATTGACAGGGTAGAATGGTGACAAGCTCAACAAGTTCCATGAGTTGGTCTTGTCTGATTTTAGGCAGCTACCATATATTTTAAGTCTTAGGCCCAATATGTTATTCATATCCTAGGCCTTATCGCCTTAGGATTGGAAAAGTATCAAGTCCTAGGCCTTGAAATTGTTCTACCTTAGACCTTCAAACCTTATGATCGTAAGCTCTTGAAAACATTTTGTTCTATAACACTAAGTCCTAAGGTGTGGAGGCCAATGTCCCAAGGATTAGGTCCTAGCCTTTTGATGAGACAAAATAATTTATTTGTCTTGGGATTTAAGCCTAAACACATGAATTACTCTAGGACAAATAAAATCAGTATGGTTTTTTTAATATTCCGTACCCACCTCACACCCGGCCTTCATTCCCAAAATGGCCATGTTCTCAGTCCTTACCAGCCTATTTTATATTGTGTGATTTTCTCAAAAAGTGAAATACAAAAATTAAAATTGTGACAATGAATTGAATTTTAATATTCTCAATTCTCAATGTTTAAAATTAAAAAAAATCGCCAAATTTTTACACATGGTTCAAGTGGGTAGCCAAAAATGTAAAACAATGTTTTAAAAAATGAAATCCTAGCTATTTGTAGTACCAATTTTAGTTTTATGGGTGGAGTTGGAAAAAATAAATAAATTTGGATGTGAGAAATGTTTTTGTAGTGCAATGCACTGTGCACCAGTGGAAATGTTCTTATGAAGGCCTTCATAGGAGCATCTTGACTGGCCTTTAGCTTATGGGCCTTCTATGGAATACAAAAAAAGCCATATTGGTCTTATTTGTTCTAGAGTAATTCATGTGTCCTAGGGTTAAACCCCAAGGCAAATCAATTTTTTTTTTATGTTAAAAAACCAAGACCTAATCCTTGGGACACTGGCCTCCACACCTTAAGACTTGGTGTCCTAAGACAAAATGTCTTTAAGAGCCTAGGACCATAAGGTTTGAGGGCCTAAGACATAATGAATTGAAGGCCTAGGCCTTGATGTTTTTCTAATTTTAAGACGGTAAAATATATTAAGAAATAATGGTGAGTAGCAATCTGTGCGATATGTTAGAGCTGCATTAAGCCATGCTTGAATGTTTGAAAGCTGAAATGCACGTTGTACAGTAGTGTAAGTTTCTTCTACATTTTGGAAATGGAAAACCATGAAATCCAAGACCTCAGAACACTGTGGGAGATGGAGATCAAGCTTACATTCCCTACAACTCCCTGCATGACCTTAAATGCTAGTGTTTATGCATCTGCCATTGCGTTGGAACCTTTTTCTAGTGGAATACTCATGAAAATCACTGCTAGTTTTTGTGCCATTGCACCCAAGGTACGTGAGTCAAAATACAGAACATTGTTACAAGCTTCTAGGTACAGTGTTGCATCGCATGCCATGACGATCATGTTTGGCTATTGTAAGAGACGACACTGTGGCGCTTGATGAGCTTCTCTAGCTTCTACTACCAGGAGAAGGAAAGTGGCGGTGTAGCAGAGAATGATGTGGCGCTTATGAGCTTCTCTAGCTTCTACTACCAGGAGAAGGAAAGTGGTGGTGTAGCAGAGAATGATGACCAGTGAAAAAAGCAACAACAATGGCTATAGAGAATTTGCAACTACCCATTATCTCTAGTTCTTCGAGCAGTTGACAATGTTTTTTTTACCACCACCAACCATGATTGCCATGAAGCTTGCTAGCTAGTACTAGAGGTTCTTCACAAAGTTTTTCACAATTTTGATTCTTCTACTCAATGTTTCGGCATTTGTAAAGTTCTTCACAAAGTTTTTCACAATTTTGATTTTTTTACTCAATGTTTCGGCATTTGTAAAGTTCTTCACAAAGTTTTTCACAATTTTGATTCTTCTACTCAATGTTTCGACATTTGTAAAATTCTTCACAATCTGGATCCCATGAGCACCCTAAGCCAAATGTCTTATAAAAACACAAAGCCAAATGTCTTTAAGCCTGGTCTGAAATCAACGTAAGCCATACCCCCAAAAACATGGGTTCAAAATAAATGAGTTTTGGACTAGTGTTAGAACCTGAGCCACAAAATTTGAGCACAAGCCAAATCGTGTTTTGGCCTGGGCATTTTGACCTAGGGTTAGAATTTTGTTGAGCATTTTGGCTTAGGGCTGGCATGTTTTTGGGCATCTTGGCCTCAGCTTGGCCTTTGGCCCAATCCTAGGGTTAAAACCAGTAAGGCTTTTTTTTTGTTTTCCGTAGCCTCCACGGAAATCTTCAAAGAGCCGTGTGGATCACTAGAAGATTGCTTTCAGAGCCGTGTAGGAGTCTTAGAAAGGTCTAAAAAGTCCACTCAAATCGTGTTTTTTTACTGCTCTCTGTTTCTGTATTCCGTATCCTTCACGGAAATCTTCAAAGAGCCGTGTGGATCACTAGAAGATTGCTTTCGAGCCGTGTGGATCACTAGAAGATCGCTTTCAGAGCCATGTAGGAGTCTTAGAAAGGTGTAAAAAGTCCACTCAAATCGTGTTTTTTTTACTGCTCTCTGTTTCTGATTGGCTAGATAGTTTGATTGATCCAGGTTCTACCTATGTACAGTCTCAGCTTTAGTTTTTTGGGTGGGGTTGGAAAAGAGTAATTAACTAAAACTTGGATGTTTGAAGTGGCCATAGTGAACCAGCACCCACCGGTGCACCATAGCGGATGAATGGTAAGTGGTCAGGAAACAGTTTTCTATTTGGGTTTCAGTTTCCTAGCTAACCATGGTGGTTAGCTCAGTTGCTTTTAAAAAAAGACTCTACCTACTAACAATTCACAAGCAGGTTGGTAATCAGGTAGGTAATAAAAACAGCCATTACCTAGTGGTTACCTATTTTCCTACCTATCTACCTTCACAAGAGACCTATTTCCTACCGAATTGGTTACCAAGGTGAAACCAAATATTAACTCAGTTGAGGCACATCCACAACCGAGTAATAACCGGCATCCAGTGGATGGTGGGGTGGTCGGTGCTGGTTCAGTGGATGATACGTGATCAGGGAACAGTTCTCTGTTAGGTCAGTTGGTTTATTTACTACCTAGCAACTAGGTAGGTAGTAAAAACAGCCCCTACCTACTATGTATAAACTATCTATGTACCTAGTAATCCCCTATTTTGTTACCTACCTTTCTATATGTTAGACCTAATTCTTATTGAATGGGTTACCAAGATGAAACCGGGCAGTAACTCAGTTGAGGATCACCCACAACTGAGTCATAACAGGCATCCAGTGGATGGTGCACTGGTGGGTGCTGATGCAGTGTGGCCAAGGTTCTCATATTTTGGAACCTGGAGCCAGTGCCTAAGGGTAAGGGTAGGTTACATTAAAACCCTTAACCACATGTTCTCAAAATTCAAAGAACCAGTTCTGACCCTTGACCAGAGGTTTATGTCATAGAATCCATTTTAACCCTTAAGTGAGGATCCAAAAAAATTAAAGAACTGGATCCAAGACCTTAACCTGAACCGGTGCTTTCTTGAGAATCAGCAGTGTTTTTGAATTTTTTTGAAAACTAGAAACTGGAGGTTCTTTTGATTTTTGAAAATATTAATGAACCAGAACCGGAACAAGATTTGGTTTTTTAATTTATAAACCAAGGTTCTTTGATTTCTAAAATTCTTAAAACCCAGAAGGAAAGGTTCTTGACAAAATCCGAGAACTCCCACCCCCACCCGCCATACATTGGTTTTATCATGGTATCAGTCTAGGAGCGAGTTCACCCAAAGCAGTTACGTGTAGGTAACGCTCGAGGAGGAGAGAGCCCGTGCCCAGGTTGAAGAATCGCAGTGCGATGAATGAAGAATCGAAACTTCCGGATGACAAAGCGGCATACCCTGCAGGACGGGATGAAGAAGAGGGAGATCCGTGAGAAATTCCTAATTTCCTTCTCACAAAGTACAAGGGAAATTACGGATTGTACTTCCCTCTGTAACTAGTATACTTTTCTAGGGTGATAATTTCCTTCTCATGAAGTAGGACGGAGATCACTGCTTGTGGCCGTAAGAAATAGTCTTGCAGGGTCACATGATGAGCACAGCTGGAGATGCGCTTGAAGAATCCTTACCGTAGTCCGTGGGTGAAGGACAAGAAGCGGCTCAAGAACTGCATTCCCCTTTGTCCGCTTCCCGTGCAACGCGCATTCAACGCAGTTCAGCTTGAATCCAACGCTTTGTCGCAAGTTGTCGAGTGTGGATTACGATGGAGCTGGTGGTGGTTTAAACGCTTACTTACAAGCGTGATGCTAGAGAAGAGATCAGTGGCGTGATCGACGGGAGCTTATCTCCCGTTGTCTATTTATCGTACTAGGTACTCATATTATTGAAAGCGGATTTCCTTACTGGTTTTGGATTCAAGGCTCCAGTACTTCAAGTTTGCTTTCCATCTATTAGGGAGAACTAGATTTCATTGAATTTACTTGAGTTCCTGCCTTCTTATCCCCAGGCTCTTTTTTTAGTTTCTCATTGTCTCCGTCTCTGCACTAGCACTCAGAAGGTGCTCCTTCTCTAGTGTTGACCTTTCTTCTCCTCTTTCTACTCTCACCCCCACAACCCTTCTATTTCTCTGTGCAGCAGCCGAGCTGCGTGTGTCCAGCTAATAGGCTTTGGGGTACTTCTGGGACAGGCAGCAATCAGCCATTACCCAAAAAACAAAATTTCGGGAGCTGAATAATTTTGGTCTATTATCGCTCTTTGGAGGATTTCATGATACTGCATCACTGGTTCCTTTGTGGATAGAAACCAGAGCAAGACGACGTTGGTAGCTGGAACCTAAGGAAAAAGGTACCTTCTATGTGCTAGAACTTTCCTCAGCTTAGTAAAAGACTTCCTTGGATTTTTCTAGTGTATTTTAGAGCATGCTTTGTAGCGTGTAAAAACCTGTGGGGGACATTCCAGAAAGTGAAACTTCTGCAGGTGTGGGCATTCTATCTTCCAAAATGCCTTGCATCGTTTTTTTTCATGATACCTTCTAGGTATAAAAATCCAAGCTTGATCTTTACATTTGGTGAAGTCCTCAGCCACATGTTTTACCAAACTCCACCTCACATATCTTAAACCCTTATTCCAGTGGGAACTGTGGCCTTGGGCTTTAACTCTACACTTTTGATATGGTGATCATAGTGAGGAGTTCATGTTCCATCTTTGATGTATCTATGAATCTGAATATGCAGTTTTCTATGAATCCATGAACTTGTTAGGAATGTACTATCAAATGGCGATCAAGCCTTCCCCATTCTCTTAAGGCACCAAGAGAGCCCATTAAGGTGGGCTTGGTGACACCTATTAGAATAAGCAACAAGGAGACCATCCCAAGACATTAAGGTCTATGGTAGCATATTCAACAATTAAAGAAACAAAGTAATGTTCAATAGAGATTTTGATCACTATTATGAATGTACATCATCATTACTAGAAGATTATGTCATATAATGTGGTGAAGAAAATGAAATAATTTGTCACCTCCAACCTTATGTGTGCATTAATCATCAAGAAAAATCTAATCTACAAGTTGTTGGACTCGATGTGTAGATCTTGAGAAAGTCTATGGAGTACTAAGAAACAAGATCATTGCAAGACTGAAAAACCAATTTTAATTTGCTTAAATTATGTAAGAAGGCATTGCCCCTCTTTTGATGTTGAATCATAAGGATTGTAATGTGCATTTATTGTTTTCTTCAATTTGTGAGTTTCCTTACATAGTATCTACATACATAGATTAATGGTGTATGCCATTACATGTTTGTAACATGGTTGTGGCTTTAACACATAAAATAACATTTTGGTGCTTGTAGGTACAAGTGGGTTACATAAACATCATTTATATGCTTGGCATTCCTTTCATATATTTCGTGAACTTGTTAACCACCTTGGGAATGACTTGGTTGGAGCAAGTCATGGCTTTTTATTTTGGCCAAATTTGGAGTTTTATAAGGTTTATGGTTTTTGGAAACTTGGGGTCGAGTGGCAAAGAGTTAAACTTAGAGTTGGAGCCAATATTAGTCACTATGAAGAAAGTTGAAAATATTGTAGTAGATGTTGACCAAATTCAACTTAACAAACAACTTTGTAACTATTTAGGAAAAAAAATTATGAAAACAAGGATTATCTTAGAAGTCTTTGTTAGTATGTCAAGCCCAGTCACAATTGATCAGAAGAGGGCTTTTCAAGAGATACATATGGTGGTGAAACATGCAGAAGATTTAGTGCAAAAGTGTTTATGCAAAGAGTTTTCATGGCTTGATGGAGCAATAACCCTAGCCAATGTGGAAGAGGATGTCATAGAGATTCTTCTTGGCCTTTCATGGTGGACAAGCATTCTCAAAATGACAAGTGCTGACATGGTGCAATCTAAAGTTATTCAAAACACAACAAAGGCTTTGACAAAGCAAGAAAAACTTCTTCAAAAGTTCTTGAATGCAAATAGTTCTTTGCAAGGTCAAGCAAAAGATGACAAGGACTATCTACTTGCCAAGCTTGCACATGTGAAAGGACAACATGCTAATGCAAG
>Ga0209611_10006597_pt1 | contig 18904 bp, 17 predicted proteins | sample S1TSphgellanicum_3_FD_187693 | JGI IMG/M metagenome (GOLD analysis project Ga0209611, IMG submission 187693) | Host-associated microbial communities from peat moss isolated from Minnesota, USA - S1T2_Fc - Sphagnum magellanicum MG (SPAdes) (version 2) | ecosystem: Host-associated > Plants > Peat... | reverse complement strand
AGGGAGGGAAGTAGGTAGGAGGGGGGGGAGTAGGTAGGAGGGGAAAATTTTGGGGCAGAGAAGGGGGCTGAAAAATCCTTGGGCAAGGCAACAGGATGTATTTTTGGTTCATCCCCAAAACAGCTTGAACGGCCTCATCCTGAACTGGTGCATTGGTGGCTGTTGTTTCACTCCAGCCCTCATAACCCACTCTCTAGTGTGTCCCAGAATTTGTAAGCTCAGTGAACTGGGCCCCACATAATTTGGTCGTGTTCGATAATTGGTTTGAACATGCTGGTTACTGTGAATAGTTTCACGCCTCGACACCTCAACAATTCTTGGTAACCTGCACACTCAAGCCTAAACCCTAAACCATAGCTTACCACATTGGATACTGGATAGGAATACAACAAAAAAGTGTTTCATGTCCACACATCATCGATTGTACATGCAAATATACAGAGCAATACCCTCTAGATGTTTTTAAATCGAGCTTTAAACAGATTTCCTGCCAATTTCAACCAAAGCCTCTACCATGTGGGCCCTGCATCGGACACCCACAAAGTTGGATTGGGGTGTATATAGTGTATACCTTATTAACTATCTATTCAACAGGTTTACCCCTCCTAAGGGGGGAATATTGAACAGTTTTCTGACACATGGGTTATGTGGGTAAATGCACCAACCTCTCTATACTTCATGTGCAGTAGTGCTTTGACCTTTTCCAATCTATGGGGATAGACTTCCAGTCTATCCCAAACGCCTACCAATTATGCTGGGTGCGTCGCCCATGGTGAGCCTGCTGGTGGTGCATTGTGTGTACTCAATTGGGTAATCTTGAGCCTGTTTCATTTCATTATCATCTTTGGTGAATGATTATGATGTGTGATGAAATACTTATGTGAACAAGACAGGAAAATCAAGGGAATGTCACTGGAACATGGTAACATGATGCGAATGTGAAAACAACACATGCAATTTTTTGGTAATTTGTGTAATCTTTAGTCCAGAAGATTATGAATTGTCATCGGAGTGACATATGGCAGAGCACCAATGTTACCCAACCTACATTACTATGCTTCTTATAGTAAAGAAAAAGTGGCATAAAGATGTTAACATCACTTATGAAACTAATTTTAGATAAAGAAGGAGTGTATCCTTGACCTCAACTTATCCAAGCTGAACAACTGTTCATGATAGTAGGGCAAAAGTGAATGAAAACCTGTCAAAAAACACAAAGCACCCAACAAAAGGGTGAAAGAAGGTACAAGATGGAAGGACCCAAGTCCTGGCAAACCAAGAATTCTCCAATGATGGCGGACCACTAGGGGAACAGGAACAAAAAGGAGAGCAAATTATTGATTGCCTATATGAAGAATACTAGTACGGTGTGGTCTACCATATGACATTTTCTTGGGTTTGGTGTTCAATGAAATGCTGAAAAAGTCCTTGAAAAACATGGATTCATGGCAGAGGGAAAACACAAGACACCCGATGGCATGGAACAAAAAAATATGTCTGGTCATGTCTTGTGAAGGCATGGTAGCAATATAAGTGCAATGAACAGAAAAAGGTTGAACTTGAGAATGACATGCATGATAATTGTGAAGTAGGGTTGTGTTTAATCCCACATGGTATCTGTAGAAGCATGTCAAACAATTTCAAATTGAAACATTTTGCATTTGAAAAACTTCCAGTTTGTATTTATTCCCCCCACTACATAATAACCATTAACTAATTATTAATTAAGGAAACGAGTGACACATTTATGCTGGTTAATGACTTAAAATCCATCAAATAATATTCCCAAAATCCATACCTATCAAAGTAAGTTCCCAACTCTTGTTCATAAAGTTGGTACAAAAATATTCAACTCATGACTTTTAAATCCCCATTGTTGAAGGAAAACCAATCCTTGGATGTCAATTTCAATTTGTTTTCACTTGGTTTGTGTTGGTTCAGAAGTTGCTACTCCTCATGTCAAAAATCATGCAATTGATCCAAATGGGATTGGCAACAATTTCATTTGGGCAAAATGTGAAATGATCACCGCAGTACACACAGAAGGTGCCGCCATACACTGGGTAATGCCCTGACAGCAGAACATAGGGCATAATACCCTTGTGTCTGGGTTTAAGACCCTTCTGTCCTACCACCAGTTCCAGTCTGAGGCACCTAGAACTGGACCAAAACTGGATTTGATTTTTGGAACCAGAATCCATATATATATTGTTTTCAAAGAATCCAGAACCAGATTCCCAGTTCTGTTTATGTGTGGAACTGGAATCATTCTAATTTGTTTTTTAAACTGAAACTGTAGATTCTTCATAAGAAGTAAAGAACTGCGCAACACTGATAAATACAACACCTCTTGAACAGGGTTGTCAATATTGGAAATAGCAACTATTAATTTGTCACATAACCTTGTTTAAAAAAAAAGTGACAATTTTTTTTGGCTAGTTGCTTTTTGTATACGAATTGATTCTTCTGTGGTAGGTTGGCTCTTCAATAGTTTGTTGTCACGACCACAACATACATCAATGAAAGTGGCAAGAATCCAAGGTAGATCCCTAACAATCTTCAATCTTGGTCATTTTGATCTTTATTGTTGATTGTTAGGTAGAATCAATATTTTTGACTTCAGCCTTATCAGTAAAAAAGGCTAAAAATTCAGGGTAGGTTCCAAACCTCAATCTTGGTCATCTGTTTCAAGTTGCTAAATAGATTTAATATTTCAATTTAGGCTTTTACATATTTTTCACCTAATGGTACATGTGAGGTATTCCTTACCTGCAGGATATTAGTTTTCTGTAACTATTTGTTGTTGAATTCATGTGCATACTTTTATGTGTTCCTTTGTTAGTTTTGATGGTGTTGGGTGCCGATCTGATAGCACACAACATACAAAACCACACAAACTATGTGTCCTCTGAGAGCACAAGACTCGCTTGACCCTGAACGCCAGATTGTTCCCCCCAAACAAGTGTAAGTTATTGAATGATGACTCCGTGCTGCGAGATTTGGGCTTAATGGTGGCTATTTTGGCACAAATTGTAAAATAATACTATGACAAGAGTTCACACCCAGTCCAGAACTCCAGAACCCCCATGTGAGATTTAACATACCGTAGCCTAGGGTCAGTTTCCACATTGACAAAACAAATAATTATTTTCTTTCAAAAGATGAATGAGTTTTTAAATTTTGAAATTATTTATTTTTTCATCATGTGATATGAGTGGTGAAATTATTCAGAATGTAGCCTATGATACATCTAGTAGAATATTGTGATATGAGTAGTGAAATTATTCAGAATGTAGCCTATGATAATTATGATGATTTTCAACGTGTCAATATTTTCACAATTTTTCATTTCACTATTTTGAGGATTATTTAATGATGAAACTGACCTTAGGATAAGGTATCAGTTTTAAGGCATTCCTGTCATCCACAATTTCAACATTGGACATTTCAGCCGTCAACACATTGGAGATAAAATTAAAAGCATTGCATTTGTAACTAAGGGCTGCTTTAGATGAGGGTCCAAGGTCCTGGTCCAATGAAATAGAGCAATCCTATGGATGAGAGCCATAAATTGGACCCGCAGCATTTAGATGAGAGTCCAGGACCAAAAGTGGCAAATCTAGGCTAAACCTACCTGACACCATTTTGGAGGGAAAATCAATTGATTCAGACCAGTGTTGTTTGGTTATATAGAAAAATTCAGATATACATCTGGATAATGGCCTGATATGTATAAACACATATTTGGATTTTTGGTTCATTTTAATATCAGCTCTATACACAACCACTAGATGTCCAGTGCAATATTTTCATTATGCATAACCTTATCCAGATTAGCACATCAAGATAGAATAGATATCCGTGGAAGTGACATTTTAACAATTTGGATATGCGTTAGATCTAGGGTTTAGGTGTTAGGAATTAGGGTTTTGCAAAAATGAGAGTGTAATTGAGTGTTTGCGCTTTGCACTTTGTAAAATTTCATTACTTTCTTTGAGTGCACAATGCGTGCACACACATGGATTCTGACTTGTTTTATTTTCTTTGAATGCATTTGACTATCACTTGGAGCTTGGCATTTCATCGCTCTTATTTATTTGAGTGCACATGTGCATACTTTGCAACTTTGCTAATCTCTTTGCTAGAGAACTTGGTGTTGTCATTATGTGTGCAAATTGCTATTTTCTTTGAATACATAGTGCACAAACACACATGGATTTCGATTGCTTTGCTTTCTTTGAGTGCATTTGAATGTGTGCACACTTTGCAACTTTGTAGATTTCTTTATTGGCGAGTTTGGTGTTGGCATTGTGCATTGTGGGGGAGTTCGGTTTTAACATTACGTGCATGCTTAGTGAGTTTGGTGTTGAGCATGGTCTTTGGTGAGTGTGGTGTTGGTGTGAATATGCTCATCAAGTTTAGTGAATTGAAAGAGGTAATCTCCAAACTTTTAATTTTTTTTTGTGTGTTTGGGAGCTCAACTCTTGGTGTTTAATGTCTTAGTGTGTTTAAGTCTTCTTTAGGTTTTTGTCTTCAATGGTTGAAGAGCTTCAACAACCCGAATTTGGGCAAAATGTGGGTTTAGGGTTTAATGTGTTTGTTTTTTGGTTTAGGTTTTTGTCTTCAATGGCTGAAGTATTTTAGCAACCTTATTTTGTTGAAAGTGTGGGATTAGTGTGTCTGTTATTTTGGTTTAGGTTTATGTTTTCAATGGTTGAAGGGCTTTAAGAACCTTGTTTTGTTGAAAGTGTGGGTGGAATTGATAAAGATGTTGAGAATGCATTTAGAATTTAGCAACACATAGTTAGATGTTGATGCTTCACAACTTGTGGTTGTAAAGCACAAGCTTTGGCTTGGAACCTCACAACTGCATGTTTATATGTTGGGGGATTTTTTGTTGTTAGGATGCAAACGGGCTAATAGGAGCCATTGGCACCCTTTTAGGTGATTGTTTTTTGGAGAATATTCTTAGAATATATTCAAAAAAAAGTTTTCAAAAAAGTTTTTATGAATCTTTTTTTTAAAAATTGTACTATTTTGTTAAGGTTTGTGTTAAAAACTTGCCAAAAATATGTCATTTTCAAAGTTTTTAAAGTCCATTTACAAGTCTTTTTACTACTTAAAAGGAGTGGTTACAAGTATTTTTACACTACTTTTGAAGGTCTAAATGTTAAGAAATAATTTCATATTTTGGACATTTATAGGATAAGATATTAAATTTGATAATGTGAAAAAATTTAACTTATTTTCAAATTAAAATTCTTTTAAAAACATTTTGGTGTAAAAAACATAGAATTAAGCAATGGTTATGACTCTTTTTGGTTACTATTAACATAATTACACCTGTTAATGATGGCCTACATGTGGATTTGGTGAATCTACAAATGCTGCGATGTATAATATGTAGATATGAGCAAGCATCTAGTGATGTTTTGGCTCAAAGATTTAATTAAATACAACAAAGTTAATAGGATAACTTCAATGACTATTCATGTGGAAATTGCACGTCCAAAGTTATTTGCTTTGAGGAAACAACAATTCAATGAGGTGGCAAAACTTGTTGATGTTCATGTTTGGCAACTTGGGAAGAAAAATATAGGTCCTTTTAGCCATGTAATTACTAACTTTTTTGGTGCCACAAATCCATACCAAAAAAAATGATGAGCAACAATAATAGTTTCTGGAAGATTTGGTGTTTTATACTTGTAAAGATTACATGCATTTGTTCAATTGTGAAAATGTTTGGCTTCAAAGGTTAATTCTACACCACTGTCCATGTGTTCAATTTCCATTTTGATCTTTTTTTGTGAGAAAAGTGTTGCTTGCTGTGGTCAAGAAAACCATGGACCAACATGTCTTGCTGAATTTTGCATCTACAACAATAATGTCCATTAGTTTTTATTTATAGATGTTTCATGACAATGAAATACTTTCACTTTGGTAATTAATTTTTTAAATGACATTTGGGTGCCCATGCATATAATTGTGGGGTTGTTTGAAATGAATGAGATGACTGGGTAATCCATGGCTGCACAATTCTAGTCTTTGTTGGAGAAGTTTGGTTTATTCCATTGGGTGATCGCCTTTGTAAAAGATGAAAACATTAATTTGGTAGCTATGGTAGTAGTTTTACATTCTATCATTGATTGTGAACTTTTGAAGATTCTTAGGGTTTATGAAGGCACATGCTTTGAACTTGTGATGTTTAAAGCTTGCTAGTATGCTACAAATGATGACAAAGTTTTTGTTGGGTTGGAACATGTGTACTCTAAAGGATGGCCATGTTGATTTACAAAAAACCATTGTTTGGACCAAAAAGTCCAGGAAAGGGGGGCATGAATGGGAACATGCTTGTGTTAAAAATGGGATGCGACACCAAAAATTGAAAACTCTTGTGAAAACTAGATTCGTTAGAAAGGTCACTATGTTCAAAAAAAGACAATTGAGTTTTAAAATGCCTTTATTATTTGTTATAACAAGAAAAAATTTGTGGCTTTACAACATAAAATATTTAAAGCCCAAGTGTGGGCTATTGTTGAAGTAATCACATCAACCTTGAATCTAGTTGTTTCAACATGTGTGTTGAATCAATTTAGGGGCCGTTAGTTGTTGTTAAATGCTTTGACAATAACTATCACATTTGATTGTGAACATGGAAGTTGAGTTGTTGTAGTTTTTTAGCCCATCCAAAGTTTTTTACCCTTTTGAGGTTAAGATCTTGCTTCTACATGAAGATATGCAATTTGAAGTTATAAAGGTGATCAAACTTTTTAAAAATTTGTTGAGGTCTTTTGATGCACTACAGGTTCACAAATGATGGTTATCATGATGGATCCATGCTTAAAGGCTTTGTGGATTGTGAAAAATTTGGTAAGATGTGGGAATGTAATCTTATTGGCATTTGAATATGATGCCAAGTTGTGATTCCTTTTATGATGGTGTGTTTTGAATGATTGAACCCTAGGGTCATTGCATATGCTAGGTAGATGCATGGTACGGTGGAAACAATTTTAAGGGAAATTGGGACTACATATAGTATAAAAAATAGTAACATGTAAGATTTCACCCACTTTGAAATTTTCTAGAGATCACATGTAATTAATTTGAACTTCAAACATAAAATAAGTTATTAAACCCATCAATTTGCAATTGATTGGTAGTTGTATCATTGTGTAAAAATACACCAATAATTTTATAAACATTGATTTAGAAACCTTATTTCACAGAAATTACTATTTTTTAAAATTAATTTTGAAAATCCATTTTTCTAATGTAAAATGGTAAAAACAACATTTAACCCATCTACATCTCCAATGGAAGAACATTTTACAACTACAAATAACACAATTTTCATCAATATTATAACATAATGTACTAACAAATGTTTAAAACATATGATATGAACTTCACAACTTGAAAAGAAATTGAAAATTTTAATGAAAAAGATTCTTCTTTGTGGTTGTCTTTTTACATGTGCAAAATTTCATAGATAAACTATCACTAAATCTAGTCCTTTGTAATGTTTTTTTACAATTATAACATTGTGACAAGTTGTTGCAAAATGAAAATGTATTCCAATTAATGATTAATTTGTTCATATTTGTTCCAATTTCATGATGCAATGATATATTGGGATGTAAACCGGCATTAATTGAAAATCTTAGTTACAAAGTGTTTTCCAAACATCCGCCATGATATATCAAAGTTCCACAAGTATTGAAAATTGTCAAATTATGATAATTTTTTTTCTTTACATTGTAACATGCATTCATTTGCTACAACAATTGATGATTCGAGATTGGAGCTTGAAAAAAATGTGTTTGAAGTGAGGGCTTCAATTGAGGAATCTTCTCAAGCATTAGTCATTGGAGAGTTGTCTTTGTTTAGGAGGTTGTTTATTTTTTCATCTGCATGTGCAAATCTACTAACTTGGTGGTGTATGCATGAAGGCCAGTTTTCGAATGTGGGTTTTCTTGCAAAATAGATTCTTGGAATCCTAGGTTCACAAATAAAAGTTGAGTGGGTTTTTATTTTTGTTGGGGTGTTGACAACTTTAAGGCACTACCGCTTGCAAATGGACAACATGGACTATATTATTACTATTGTGAAGAATTGACCTAACAATCCATGTGGCAATAGCAAGCCAAATTTAAACTTCAATAAATACTTGAAGACATAAAAACTTCTAGCATATCATAACTATAATTTGACTAACTTTGTGGGTTGGGGTGTGGTTGGGTTAGGGAACTTGTGTTGCAATTGGGCAAAGTTCTTCATAGAATTGGGGTTCAATTCTCTTACAAGTTTTGGTTTGGTTCTAGGAGTCTAGGTACTTTGTTCTTTCTTGCAATTTTTTTTTGTAGGTAATAAAATTAGAAAATTGATATGCATAACCTTTGGGCATATCTATCATTTTTTGAAAATTGAAAATTGGCATATTCATAATTAGCAATTTAAAAAAAAGAAAAAGTAAGGTGTAACCGGATGGTGTAGTAGATTTCAGATTTTTTTGAAATACATATCTTATTTCTTTAAAACAATGAGAATATACTTTATTGGTATCCACAAGATAGGCCTAAAATGTGATAACCAGACAACACTGATTCATACCAAAAAAAGAGACAAAAGGGAGAGCTCATGATTTGAAGAACCAAGATGCAAGCAGGATCCAACTCAAGGATTCAATTTGCTTCCAATGAGTCCAAATTGGTTTCTAGGAATTCCTTGGACCCCATCTAAAGTGGGCCTAAGTATGAGGTGATAAAACAGTTGCCATGGATATTTGTTACCATTCCTAAGCAATACTGCCACCACTTTGGACACATATTGTCAAATAATTAATTCATTTTGAGGATTCCATTTTGACAAATGATATATTTCCAAATATTCCATCAGATTCTTTATTTTCCTTCAGAAAAAAAAAAATGGGGAAGAAACGAATCTTTTGAAAATTTCAACATTTCTGAAAATAATATAATTAGTGTTGAACTGGCCCAGGTATTCAGGTAGTCATTTCATGTACTCCATATTAACCCATGTTGATTCAGTTGTAACGCCTGCACTGGCACCCAACTGGAATTACAACTATCCTTGCCCATTGCTGTGGAAATTGCAAAGGAGTAGATTGCAACAAATCTATTTCGAGACTGTCCACATCTTAAATTGAACTTTGGCGTTGGCCACAACTAATCATTATGAGTCACAATAAAAGTAAAATTTGTTAAATGTAAGTAATGATGTCAGAAGGGTACATCACTTTTTCATGTTCACATTGTTTTATTGGATGTAATGTATATAGATATTTCCTTTGGTGTTAAATTTTAGACCTGTTTTTCATCTTATCACCTTCAATTTCAAACTTGGACATGCTGCAAGCTTAATTGCTGAGACTCAGAGCAGTCCAGTGCACTGAATTGCAAGACAACTGTTCCACAGACTGAGGATTTTAATAATTCATAATAAGAATCTTCACTCCTTTGATCATCCCAGTAACACTTGTCTGCAAACTGATCACTAAACTGTCTAAACCCTAAACCCACCTGGTACTTTGTCTACAAACAGATCACTACACTTACCCACCTGGTTCTGAAAAAATTACACCTTACCCGACCAGTTCTGAAAATAATCCTTTCAGAATCCATATGCCATTATAATGGCTCCCCAGAAAAACATCAGGCAACACCCACCCCTGTAACAAAGAAAATCACTTGTTGACTGAATCTTATGTTTGGCATACTTTACATCTGGAGGGTCATGATGCCATTTGCTACCATCTGGCATATGTGCATGTCATCACACACATATGTACACATATATGTAAATATTTAACAGGAAAAGATAACTGAATAGGCCAGCTGCATGTACCAAAGCCATAAATATAAAGGGCCCTTAGAGGGGTGGAGTGGGTAAGTGCAAAAGGCTGATTTGAGATACTTGATTTTTCAGTACATTATACATGACCTAGACCACATGGTTGCAACTACTATGAACAAAAAATTCACTTGGTCATTGAACCTATCTTGAAATTGGAGATCTTGGGAGCTGGAGGTGTTTGTGCAAGAAGCTGTTCCAATGCAGTGGGATCAGACGTTGGTGCTTGGCATGTGAAATTCTGGCACACATATGCCACTGCTTTCCCCTCTGGACTGCTATGTGACATCGCAGATACACCTGGATTCATCTCATGCCAAAATTCCCGGTCCTGAGCATTTGTTTCATCCACCTGAAAGATCTGTCCCTCATCATCACCACAATCCACACACATTATTACCATTTGACCATTTAGCTTTGATTAGTCATGGAAATGAGAGATAGCATCAGTTCTCCAAGTTGGTCTCCAAGAAATTTCTAAGATCAATCTGAGTGTGAGCAAGGAACCTCTTGTCCAGACAGAATGAACAAATGCACAACACTTACAACTTTGTCAGGGTCAAAAGTGGCATGAGAAGCTGCGAGAAGGGCGTCTGTGTCAGGTGCATATCTGGGTCCTGCAACAATGACCTGCCTCTTGGAAGGCACATTGAGCACATCAACAGCACAGCATAGAAGTGGCACTGCCATCGCCACCTCCTTCATTCTGCTTTCGTATACAGCCTACACCCAAAAACCATTTGCACCCCCAACAATCGACAGCAACACTACCACTAGCTCAAGTACTGTAATACATCTCAAGTTGGGTCTTCATAATGCATGCTTTCTGACCTCTCAAGCTATTCCTGCTTTAGAGAGATTGTTACCTGTCATCATGCCACTTATCTACTTTAGAATCCACATCTACATTTGAAGGCGTAACTGAGCTTAAAGCAATACCAAGAGATGTTCAGCTGTGTGATGGAAATACTCAGATCTATCCCCACTTAGCAAAGATGATAGACGGAGAAGGTTCACAGCTGCAACCGAATTTCCAGAGGGTTCAGCCCCATCATAATCTTCCTTCATCCGGAACAAGATTGAGGAATCACCCTCTGGAGTACTGTAATAACCTCCTCCCTCTTTGTCCCAAAATTGCTCATCCTGTGACAACATACAAGCATTTTGCTCTCAGAAAATACTCCCCTCCATGGTCCTAACAAAGATTTCAGTGATAATACTATCAACAGACAGCTCCAAAAAGCTCAAGATTGAAGCCTCCAGGGTTGATCCAAGTTACAACAACCACCTATTGAAATGTTCAAACCACAAGAGGATCAAACATAACATTGAACCCATCTACTCAGCTGTCTGCTCCAGTACTGACAAAGTGACTTTTTCCCAATAGTTCTGTTATTCTCTCTTGCTTTTTTCATTTGTCACCTGAGAGGCTTGAAGGTCAAGGGCCCATGATAGCCACTTGGTGTCACCTCCACACTCATACAAATCCAGCAGCCCAGAGATCAGGAAGGCATAGTCATCCAAGAAGCCTGGTGCCTGAGAAGGACCATCACGGAAGCTGCGGGTGAGTCGCTTTGTCTTTTCATTGTACAGCTTGGTCTTGATGAATGTAGCTGCCTTCTCTCCTGCCTCTAGGTACTCTTTGGGCTGCAGTGCCAAGTTTGCATGTCAGCTCCCAAAAAGCCATGCTCTTGGTAACACACACAAAATTCTAGAAGATGCAGAAGAAACAAACAGACTGCAAGCAAAATCTCTACACTTTGTGGTGAAATCAAAATGTCCTTTTGAAGACCATGAGGCTGACTGGATTAGCTCTTGATTCAAGCCTTAGGAAAAGAGGAGCAAAAGTGAATCATAAAACACTGACATGACATCCTGTGACAGGGAATTCATAATGAACATCTTGAGGCTCCTTCCTCAGAATCTGAGAGGCTCTTGCAAATGCTGATATCGCGAGGCCATTCCATGCCACAATGATCTGCTCATCAACACTTGTCAAGCCTTAGGGCTAGGTTTACATAGCACCATCATGATACTGGATAGATGCAAAACTCCTACAAGAGAAAGACACCACATTCAAGCAACACAAGGGTGTTGAGTTATGGGGAAGCAAGCTTTAACCTTATCATCCATTCGAGGGTGAGGTCTACAGGACCTGTATGCATGTAGCTCTGCCCTGCACTGACCAAGATACTGCATAACCTCCTGTTCAGTCTTCCCAAACTTGGCAGCTGTATCAGCAATGCTTTGGCGCTCAATGGGGACATTTTTTTGCATGAATTCACCATGTGGGTCACTCATCCGAGAGAGATCACAATTGCCTTCTGGTTTCACATAGTAGTGTGCTTCAAACATTTTTGCATGCTCTTTTCCTAGCACCTCCTCAATCTTCAGTCACAAAATATCACCAGACTGTCAAGATTGTATTGTTGCAAAAGAGATCATAAGACTCAACCCCACATACAGAAAAGATTAAAAAGGAGTAGATAATGAAATATAGAACATGTTTCCTGAGATCTAACTTGTGAACTGAGGATTAAAGGCTGAGAAAAACCTCTTGGGCAGACCAGATATAAAACAGTCCTTCTTTCATCTGTGGAGAATTTGAACTCTCTGCACTATCAGCATCTTCAGCAGAAAAGATGCCACCCCCAGGATTGGTCATGTCACGGAGCAGATAGTCAAGCACATCACGAGCTACTTGAGAGTACTGCAGGTCCTTTGTAACCACAAAGGCATCCAAATAGACATTCACCAATTGGGCTTGATCGTACAGCATCTTCTCAAAGTGAGGAACTGCAATTTTTCCAACAAAACTCCATGAGCCTGACAGTAGATGTCTTGACTACTCCTTGCCCAGTTACCACCTTTCCAAGAAAAAACATAAACCCACTTTCTGCTACCTCCCAAAATACCTTTCCATTGAAGTGAAGGCCCAATTATCACAAAGCAAATTTTTATTGCACATCATGAATTTTCTCTGCATGCCCATCCTCCCAAAGCTGTTACATGCCCAGAACCCACAACCATGTATAGAATGTGATAAGGCTGCTGTAGAGGGATGTCCAGTAAAGAGATTTCCATACCATGCCAGTATTCATCAACACTGTAGCGATGGAAGCCACCACCAATATGGTCATGCATGCCGCCACGTGCCATGCATCGCAGGCTAAATAATGCCATCTCCAGAGCCTTGGTGGAAGCTGACTCTTTCCCTTGTTGCTCCAGCCGCTTGTAATGCCGCATCATTAAGGCTACTTCTACTGGCCGTGGAAATTTGGGTGCTCCCCCGAAACCTCCCAACTTTGCATCAAAACCCTTTGCTAACTGCACAAAGCCATGCACAATCAGTCGTGTCATTCACAACAAAACCAAACTGTCTATAGTCATATTTATTCCACAGCAGAGTATCACCTCTTTGAATCAGGCATGGGTAAGGGAGGAAGATTGTCTAGTCAAAGTACAGACAATATTCATGATTGTCAAAGGAAGAAAATACCTGGAGAGCACAGAGGGAAACTGCTTGGGTAACAATGCTGGTCTCAGTGAGCTTCGTGGATGGAGCCATTGCTGCAGTAGCCTCTGCTAGTTGCTGCACCACCTGATTTCCTGTCTCTCTCAAAAGGTCCTTCTTTGATTCCCATACTTCTCGAACACGCCTGCCAACATTTCAGATCCACTTCAAACCAAAACAATACAAATGAATCCCAGTAATTCTTGTCATGTAGCTAGTCATGAATTGCAGATTGTTGCAATTATCAGAAAGAAGATTATGAATAATTTTTCATTTTTCAACAGCAATTTTATGTAAAAGCAAAACTATTTTTATCTGGCAGACAGTTATTATTCAATGTTGCACCAAGCATCTAGACTGAATATGATATACATACTTGAGTACCGTTTTGAAGCCCGGGCGACCATATTTGTCATCAGGATGGAAATATGTGCCGCCCACAATAGGTTTCAGTTCTGGAGTAAGGAAAACACTCATTGGCCATCCTCCTGCACCACCTTGTGATGCTTGCACATACGTCATGTAGACCTGTCCTGACACCATGTGTGAGAAGACTTACTAGGTACATAATATTACAAATGATGCATTTTTGGGGTAGTGATGTAAAGGCAGTGCTTAAGGCTTCATCCTCATGACACCCATTTTTGCACACAATACCTTGTGATCTGTTGAAACCCTCCCCTAGTCCTCATGGTTAACCAAACCACACTCTCTTAGAAAATGATCCACAAAGATGGAGTGAAGAAGAAAATTGCCTTATCAACATCAGGCCTCTCTTCTCTGTCCACCTGCCACCAACCCATCAATCCTGCCACATTTGTAAGTCATGCTTGGTTGTACCCAGCAAGCAAGTTACAAGCATCTCAGTTCATACTTGGGAACCAAAGTAGAAAACCTTGATTTCCCAACTTGATGATAACAGGGCAAAAGTACACAATTGTTGTCATCAGACAAAACCTGCATATTGTTGTAGTTTCCCTTTAACACTTAGGTGACCCCCTCAAACCCACAAGAAACAATGGCGACAGTGTTCATAACTCTAACCTTAAATTGTGTCCATCTCCACAAACAAGCAATCAGTACAAGGAGGTACTCTTCAAGGGATGAAAAAGGAAGGTCATGTTATGTTAGTTGGAGGAAATGAGAGAGCTTGGCGTGCTGCAGCAAACCTTGATGTTAACAAAAGACTCATTCATAAGCTTGGCCACCTCCTCATTTTCAAAAGACTCCACCTCCATCACATGGCACCTAGCACATCAACTCACATAACTATATGTTCCCTTAAGGAAAAATAAACCAAACCCATCGTTCTACATATCTGCTTCAATGAGTGCCTTCATTGCCTATAAAACCTTTGTTAATCTCTAAACAGAATCTCACCTCTCTATATAAGCCTATGGCACTGCCATCAACTAGAATTACACAAGACTTCTCATTTAACAGTAAAAGAAGCAGGTACCAAATTTCTCCAGGATGAGTGAATCCATCAAAACCATATTTGTTTGGAAACTAGGGGAAATCATTGAAGCCTTTAAAAAGGAAGGATTTTGGCACACATACCAGTGACAGGTGCTATAACCCACTTGAAAATCAAAGACATTCCACCCAGTGGTGGTCACAGCAAACACCCAGTCAGTCAAAACTTCAAAACATAAACCACAGTGTGATGATCTTTTGTAGCACATTGTTTCTTGCTATTGCTATTGCTCAGCTCTCTTGCAGCTGGATGTGATGTTTTCTTTGACCCAACAATTCTAAATTTACAGAGGAAAGCTGAATTGTAGACAGAAAGCTCATGCATCTCTTCCAATTATAGATAAAATCATGTGATGATGCAAACGTCATGAAGTCAAAGGGATACTAGGTGAGGGATAGTAGGGAGATGATGATACCTGACAGGAAGATGGGTTTATCCTCAGCCTGTGCTTTGGTGAAAGCATCTTCACCCCAAGGATACCAGTCCACCTTCAACCCATGCCCCTCATCAGCATCTGTTTCTTTACAGCAACCTCCAGTACCCACTTAACCTAAGAAGAAAAAGGGCATTGCACAGATCAACCCAAGTTTTGAAATGTCCGCCCACTCGATTTGCACACAACCACCTCCTCAAACCAGAATGAATCACTCACTCACTCACTCAACCTTCCCACAAGCTCAAAAGTGTGAATCCTTGTGAAAGAAAAAAACCCATTGAAGAGACACAAAAACACACCAAAGCATAAGAAAAAAAGAAATTTTGGCAAGTGCACGTGTGTGAGAGAGAGAGGCAGAAGTTCAGAACCAAAATATTCACAATTCCCAGGAGAGAGGAGAAGACTTGACATAGAGATGGTATTTCTGAAAAGAGAACGAGAGAGAGTAAAGGAAGTACAGGATTGTGGGCATGTTGGAGAAGGTAAGGACTATGCTCATGCGCAAGCCGGTTTGTGTATTTGTGTGATAACTCCATATCTTCTGCACCCTTCTGCACTTCTCCACTCTTCACTGAAAATGCCAATTTCTGATCTCTCCCTGGCAGTATAGCTCCCACCCACAGGGAGAAAAATTGGGGGTTTCTGGAAACTGATCCAGAAGCAGCTGCAAGATTACCACCACCACTAATACTAGCAACAGAAGAAGAAGCTGCAGCAGGCCTGCAACCCAAGAGTGAAAAAGAGCGATTTGTTCTCCAATGCAACCTTCTTGTCAACTGCAAACCATTGAATAGCAACAAACTGTTGTATCTGCTTAGCATTGCAAAACCAACTCCTTTGTCCACATCCAAATTTGCCCTAAAACACCAGACCTAAACTCTTCTCGAATAATCAACAACAACAGAAAAAGCTTTAAACTAGCTGGGTAGTTGCTTCATGAATTTTGCACACCGAGAACTGGATAACCATCTCCATACTTAAATTGTCCTAAACCATCAAACCCTAAAAACCTTCTGCAATAACCAATTTGTTTTCTCAGACTAGACTATTATTGTTGCAATTGAATCAAAAGTTGGGTAGTTGCTTCATGAGTTTTGCACACTAAAAACCGAATACCACACATCTCACTGAACTTCGTTCTTAGTTGTGTGTAATAGTGACGATGGAAGTTAATGACGATGATGATGTTAATTGGTTTCGTAAGAAGCAGTTAAATCCCTTTTCTTATGTAATGAATTGCTGCTTTTTCGCACAAAAAACATTAGAAAAAAGTACCTACGTAGGCCTATTTCCATCAGCTACTTGAGGCATCGCTATAGGTCAATAGGTAGGGTTTTCTTAGGAAGGCCAAAATTAGTGGCAGCCAATTTTAGGTATAGAATTTTCATGCAACCAATGAGAAGTCGCTTCATGGAGTGAAGTGGCCGCCCTGGGGATATTAGACGAGACCAAAAATGGTGAGAAATGGTTTTGGAAACAAAAAAAGTTGCATGCAGCCAATGAAAGGCTCAGAGTGCACTAATCAGGCTCCGGTTTTTTTCTTTTTCCTTTTCTGCCATTAGCCCAGGCCAAAAATGGTGACAAACAGTTTTGGAAATAAAAGTTCCATGCAGCAAATGAAAGGCTCAGCATAGACTCATCAGGGGTCTAGTTTTTTTCTTTCTGGGAAAGGGGGCGGGGGAGAGGAATTTTTTTCTTTTTCCCCTTGTTCTCATCATGTTCCATATGTGTTCCCATGATATTCCTCAAGTTCTCAAAATTTTCCCCCAAAACGTTCCCAATAGCACCTCACTTTTATCCCATATGGCGGTCCAAAGAGGTGCTTCTATTGGGGAGTGCCCAATGTTCCAAAAAAATTGGTGATGGGCCAATGAATATGGCCCCTTCAAAAAAAAGAAAAGAAAGTGTGAGGGCACCCATGAAATGCCAGTCACCAGAATTTTGAGGAATCGGTATATGGGGTTTTTTTTGTATGGTCGTCTTGGATGTTTCAATATTTAATTGTTTTTCGCATTTCGTTGTAATGTGATGTTTGAGTCGGATGTCACGGTTCAGGTAGTTTTCCTGTCGCTACCTTTTTCGTTGCTGATTTGCTTCGTCATTTCTAGGATGAAGAGGAAAGTTTATAGTTGCGCACCGGAGAGGTTTGTTGTTGATGATGAATAGGAAGGGGTGATGGCGAATTGTTGTGAGTAGAAAGCATGCCATAGGGAGAGGGAGAACACACTGTTGTGGTTGCTGGTGTTGAGTTTGAAGAATGTGAGGTTTTTTTTATCAAACATGCTTTGTTGTTGGTGAGGTTGTTGCTGCAGCAAATCCCCTTACATAAAATGTCACACAATTGATGTTATATATTCAAGCCTGCACAAAATCACATGCAGGGCAATCCAAAATCAAGGAAGAAATTTGGTTATTTAAATAAAAAAAGGATTGCCATTGGGAGCCTTTGGAATGAACCTTTGTCCACTCTTTCCATCAGTGCTGGACATAAACATACTATGCAAAAAAAAAACAACTCACCCAAAGGTAAACCACATGTCATTTGTCAAATTGATTTTTGTGAAGATTTCTTGCACACTTCCACCACTAAGATATGCACTCACAAAAAACCCGGTTAGAGGTGGAACTACTTTGTAGTTGAAGTCTAACAAGTTAGGTGGTTCGAGGTAAGTAATGAAATTTACTAAAAATCTAATGCGTTGTGTCCAAATCTCATGATTTTATTTTTATTTTATTTTATTTTATTTTATTTATGTCTTTGACCAAAAGTTAAGCCCGAAACTAAAAACCACTTGTTTAGATTGAGGGAAAAAAACAACAACTCAACCTCCTCTACTTTCACAAATGTAACTCCTTCACAGCAAAACCAATGACGCTGAATTTTTGGGAGAAGTTTTTACACATTTCAATCTAAAACTAATCTAATTTTGAGACAAATCCAAGGGTGGATTTGAAAGAACAATTAATTAAACCAAAAGTCCAGAGGCTTCCCCATGGAAATCATTCCATGAAACCCACTTCAACACCCTCTACTTTCAACAACTTTAACTCCCTCACAGCAAAACCGATGACGCAAAATTTTTGGGAGGAGCTTTTACACCTTCTGAACTAACACTGATCTAATTTTGACACAAATCCAACGGTGGATTTGAGAAAACAATTAATTAAACCAAAAGTCCAGAGGCTTCCCCATGGAAATCATTCCATGAAACCCACTTCAACACCCTCTACTTTCAACAACTGTAACTCCCTCACAGCAAAACCGATGACGCTGAATTTTTTGGAGGAGCTTTTACACCTTCTGAACTAACACTGATCTAATTTTGACGCAAATCCAACGGTGGATTTGAGAGAAACAATTAATTAAACCAAAGTTCAGAGGCTTCACTACGATTACTTGCTACACATAACTCCATTCCATATTTCATTTTTTCATAACCTTTGCATGAACACTTCCACACACAAGAACTAACAACCTTTTCACACTTCATTCTCCTCTTCCCTCTCCCTTCTCTCATACACACAATGTTTTTTTTTCTTGGTACGCCTCCATGACTTTCCTTGAGCTTGTTCCCCTTGTCCAATGAAAGCTTGAAATTCTTTTGCA
>Ga0209611_10006593_pt1 | contig 18911 bp, 18 predicted proteins | sample S1TSphgellanicum_3_FD_187693 | JGI IMG/M metagenome (GOLD analysis project Ga0209611, IMG submission 187693) | Host-associated microbial communities from peat moss isolated from Minnesota, USA - S1T2_Fc - Sphagnum magellanicum MG (SPAdes) (version 2) | ecosystem: Host-associated > Plants > Peat... | reverse complement strand
TAATTTAGCCATGGTTAGTTGAACTTTTTAATTTATTTAACCTAGGTTAGTTTAAGCTAACCTAAGTTAACATGGGGTTAACCTTAGTACTAAAGGTACATAATACTATTATATGTAGCCTATGTAAATATATTAAATATAGTATTTAAGTACGTATAAATTTAAGCCATTATTTTTATGACACGTGTCCATGTTGTACACATTTAATTGCATGTTAGTTGCACACACAACCGTATGGCCCAAAAATTATACAATACCAAATTTGTAGTTGTAAACATGACCAAGATAGTTATAAACAATAGCTAGTTGCATGCCAGTTGCATAGTGACTGGTTGCAAATGATAAGATTTCTAGTAGTGATGCCCATTGAATCAAATGAAATCATTGAAGCCTTCATGAATCGTGGAAAAAATAAAATCATTAAAAGCTTCACCCAACATTTGCATGGTGATTCATGGATTCGGTACTTTTGAACCTATTATTTCAAAGTTGATACAAGAAGAAACTCTCAATCCATTATTGTTGTTCCACCATGTTGTGCATATCCCAAAATATTCACTCCTTGAATTAAGGTAGAAAACCAATGATGGACTTAGTAATCCCATACGGGGGCAAAATGCAATACTCACATTATGACCCTAACCCACACTATATGTGGGAACACTAAATGTAATACCTACATGATAATTTAAATATGCATAATGTATGTGAGGGCAAAATACAATACCCACATCATGACCCTAATCCACACTATATGTGGGAGCATTAAATGTAATACCTACATGATAATTTAAATATGCACAATGTATGTGGGGGCAAAATACAATACCCACATCATGACCCTAATCCACACTATATGTGGGAGCATTAAATGTAATACCCACATGATAATTTAAATATGCACAATGTATGTGGGGGCAAAATACAATACCCACATCATGACCCTAATCCACACTATATGTGGAATTCAAAAAAAAAAAAATCTACCTGAAAAAAAGAAAAACATTAGGATTCAAGAGGGGGGACCTCAATTTTTGTGGTGAACTAAATTCCACTCGTCTTACCTTTTTCATGAAAACCTCCATTGTTGCTACATATATTTTCATTACTCCTACTTGTAAAGCTACTATAATTAGCTGAAATGAAAAAATGCAGGTTCATTAAAAAATTTCAATTTTTTTTTGAAAGAACAAAATTTTGTCAAGGAAAATAAGAGGAAATTTTGGAATACTTAGGAATATTTGATTTTTTGACATGATATAAATCATTACTTTTGAAATATTATGTAATATATCTTTTTTTAAATATTAAATCCTTGGTACATGGGGTTCCAATTACCCAATTAAATTTGATTATGTTTTTGGATTTATTTATTTTGGATAAGATTATGTTGAAAATGGTCTTTAAGAAAGAGATTTATCTATTATGTAAAATCGTGGACAAGAAATAAGGACATTTATATTAATGATGACCTTGGATGATATTTGTACAATTTATGAACTTTAAAAAATGGCAAAGGATTATAAGATGTTATGGCTATTCTAATTGTTTTTTAAATTGCATAGATATTATCCAAGGTCATCATTAATTACATGACACTATTTCTTGTCCATAATTTTTTTTTCAAAAAAAAATTCCTCCTTTTTCAAAAAGGTAAGACAAAATTCTTTATGTAAAAAAATGAACATGCCATGACATTAAGGTCAACTACCCAAATGTTGAACCATGGTGGCTAGGTAGTTGGAAAAATAAACGTGTGCCAAAGACCTTGGGTGGGGGGAATTCTATGGTTGTCAAAAAATAATGCTTAAAATATTAGTAGATTTGGGAAAATTTTCAATAATTGCCATAGATATAAAACTTATGAATCCCATAGAGTTTTGTGGGTAAGAGAGGGAAAAAAAAAATTGTTGAATTATAATAATCCAATTATATTTTTTTAGAAAAAAAAAATCCATCCATTTTGTGAAAATATGTATAGTTGAGGTAGCCATTTTAAGCTTTCATGGTTGGTTACATTAAATGGTATGAAACCAACAACATCTGAATATGACATACAAGGTCCCACGTCCTTTCACCAAATATGCTTGTTGCACATGTGAATGGGTGATGTGTGGGAAATTGTGCAAACATCAAGTTGCCATTCTTCTTACATGTACCTATCTCACTAAACAAAATATTACTCAATATTGTGGGACATGGTATGGATCTAGTCATGGAGGTTTTGCCACCATGTTTGCAAACCTACCTATTTGCACATTTATGACAATGAATCTGATGATGAAGAGGTCGATGAAGATCACTATGAAGAACCATGGGTTGTTGATATGTGCGAACTTATGACACCAAATGATACCTTCCCCAATGTGAAAAAAAAGAAATATCATAACCAACCTTCAAGTTCATCCACCTCCACAGAAAAAACACTTACTCGAATGGGTGACATAATGCAAAAGATTATCAACGAAATCAAAGAAGGTGGGGTTCAACTCATAGACCACACCACATCATTGTTGCATGATATTACAACAGATGTATGAGATTAACCTTTCCAAGGTGAATGAAGTCATGCATCTCAGCATGGTATTTCATTGCATCAATGATGGACTTGGTAATGAAACAATGTTAAAACATGGAAATATCTGTAAGAAGAGGGCTCATGAATGAAAAAAACAACACAAACTTATTTGTACTTATCCCCCAGTTTAATTTTCCATTATTAAAATGTCTATCATATTACAATTATGTCAAAGAATATATTATTTACGTGTTAATGCATTGATTTTTGTATTAATGAACATATAGGGTTTGAAAGTTAAAATTATATTGTTAAGGTTATATAACACATATCTTTTAAAATTCGCAAACAAGAATATCTCATTCAAATGTCATATAAAGGTGGGTATTGCAAGTCAATTGTATAAAAATCACCAGGTCACACTAGAAGAAAAACCCCATTTTTTGACTTGTCTTAGGCGATTAAAAGTGTCTTTTACGACTATTTTTGATAAAAAAATAGTCGCAAAAAACACTTTTAGTCACCTAAGACAAATCAAAAAATGGGGTTTTTCTACTGCTGTCAATATGCAAGTAATGCTTACCCATTTTGTTTCTTATGACATTTAATTGGTCTTACATGCAGGTATTGCAAGGTTTACAATATATCATAGTTAAAGGGTAATGAACACTAATACATGTATTGCATATAATTTCATATCTTTCATGAATATAAATTACGCTAAATGAAGGTATTACAAATTCCCTACTCCTTCCAAAGGGGGATTTTACCACTTATTGTGGGTATTATCTTACGTTTTTTTATCAGAATGATGATTTTCTTTAGTTATAAATATCATTTGGATAATTCCTATTGCATTCAGTCCATTAAATGTAGGTATTGCATTTGGTGGACAAGATCCCCTAAGTAACCCTAGATGATGAGGGACTAAGTTTTTGTAATATCTATATAATAAATATTTATTAACCAAAAGGGGACTTTTGGTGACGGTACACAATATAGATTTATGTAGGTATAATGATAAGCTTACTATGGTAGACTAATAATATTACATTACAATAATAAAGGCAAAATTGCCTTAATGATCACCCTAAAACTCACTACAAATGATGTAGGTATTGCAAATTAGGGTTTGGAAAAATTGGGACATCCCCATAGTCAATGCTTACACCTAAAGATGAAAATATTGATAATTGATTAAGTTTTTAAAATAGGTATCTTTTGGATACTTCCTATTATTTTTATACACTAGATGCAAGTATTACATTTGATAACAAGATGTACTTACATAACTTTAGATGATGAAGGGAATTTTTTTTGCATTATTAAATCAAGGGGGGTTACATAACATAGATTTACCTAGGTATTGTAATTTGGGGTTGGGGCATGCATTTGGGATCTGACATAGGGTGATAGGGTATGGTATTACAAATTGAAAACTTTAACCCTCATCATGTAGACATTACAATCTAATGGATGCATAGGTTTAAATTTGAAAAATTAAGCAAACCTATACAATGAAGTTTAAAATGTTGAGTTGAAACCTTTGTATGCAACAAAAAATACCTACATTGACCCTAAATTAAATAAACAAAAAAAGAATTGGTTGCATAACTTTAATGGTGGAATTTAACAATTTTTTGAACTAAGTGTTAAACTTAATTTTGAAATTATTTTCGCATAACCCTAAATTGTGTAAAGACTATCAACTTGTGTTTTAGACCTAATTTGGGGGTGGGGGACCCCAACCATAATATAAATGTTAGGAAAAAGGATACCTTAAAATAATTAATGACAAAAAGGTGGGTTTAGTTTTCCTAAACCTTAAACCTAAGGTCCCCCCTATTTATTTGAAACATATATTAGGCAAAAATTTATATTAGGGTAATGGAACATGAACATGAGTTGGTTAATATGCGGGTATTGCAATTTGAAACGTTTTATGGAAAACCCACCATAAACAAGAAAAGATCAAAAGTTTACAATACCCACATAGACAAACCAGTTTATGCACCAAGGGGTCCTTTCATGAAAATGGGCAATGTAATTATATAAAAATATTAAATTACATTTTTTCCTTAAGGTTATTGTGCGAGTATTTCATGATAAGGATAATGAAGGTATGGTTTAAATGTTCTAGCATGGCCACAAAATTTGCTAACCCTATTAGATAAAGGTATTGCTCATTTGGTTTATAGTATAAATGTAATCCATTTGTGGTGGATGGGGGTATTGTGCGTAACATGGCATAAAATGATCCCAAAATCTAAAAATCCCAAAATTAAAGGTCAAAATTAAAACAAGCGAATTGATACAAAAATGTTCAAATAATCACACTACAAAAATGATGGTGACAAAAATATATTATGTTAAGTTAATTTATAATGGTTCGATACAAAAATGGTGCGTATGTGCACTAAAGTTATATCTATAATTATCCCTTCGAGGAGGATGAACTAAAAGTAATGCCCATATTGGTGCAATACTTTGTTGTAACTTCTATAGTTTTTATTACATGATGATGAGTAAATAGCTAAGGATGCTCAAGTGCAAGTCAAATTGCATCTAGAACAAAAGCCTCCTTTGTTGTGCCTCGAAACTTAACACAAGAAAAATAATAATAATAATAATTAGATTCCAATGTTAAGGTGCAAACAATGTAAATAAAAAAAAAGTATAAGTATGGAAATACATCGCCCATGAATAATTTTGGAATCGTGATACTTGGATATTGCATCCATTTTTTTGGTTCAATTGTGTTCATTGGACTTTAATGTCCAATGCCAAACGCCCCATGCAACTTTCAGAAGTTTTGCATAAGCAACTTTGCTTGCCCAAATTGCTTCAACAAGGTTTTCATCCTTTTCAAGGTGCACCCATGCACTTTGTGGGACGAACCACCCCCCATGCCAGAATCCCAATGATGCCCAACAACATCTTAGAGGTTAAACATACCAACAAAGGCCACCTAACCTATGGCATTTGCTACACTTGGGCTTGAAGTTCATCCCATTCTAATTTTTCTTTCTTCTTCATTTAATCAAGGGCCTTTTTTTCATTATGCTTTTGCCTTGCATGCAGGTTGTTCAAAATATGAACATTCATAGAACTATGATCTTGTTGCCTAGGCCCCCCAAGACGAGTATCTAGACGCCTTGATTTCCCCCTTTGCATTCAAAAGGAGTTTGTTCATTCCAAATGCTAACAGAGCAACCATTTGGCCTCATAAAAACTAGTGCATGCATCCAACTTGCAACACCATCTTGAACCTTTGTGAGCCCATTCATTATCCTCCATTGCATCTCCATGCTCATCTTGAATTGGAGGAGGAACCTCTTGAGGTGCAAAATGTGATACAATTGATGAAGGAACTGCATCTGGGTTAGCCACCACACATGAAACAAGATGAGGGTATTGCACTAAAGCAACGTACATAGTGCGAAATTACACTTAAACTAGCCACCACAATGGCAAAAAATGAAGGTATTGCATTAAATCAACATACATAGTGAAGAATTACATCTAGGCCAGCCACCACAATGTCAACAATACGAAGGTATTGCATTAAATCATAACCCTAAATAAAAAAGCATGAAAGTATTGTGAACCAAAAACCAAGGTAGTATTTTATTATGTGAAAGAAACTTGATTAGAAACGTTCAGGTATTACAACGAAAAAAATTGACAAAAAAAACCCATCCTTACTCTTGCATTCAGAGTAAAGATGGGTTTTGATGTGGCTATGCAAATTCAAAATGCACCTCTCATAACATACCTTGAGAAGGCGGGGTTACATATATGACAATTGTTTTCATTTCATTTGGCACCACTTGTTTTTCATTTGTATTTGACCCCTTTCATGCCTTTCATGCACGTTTCCTTTGAAGAACCATCCTAAAACAAAATTCCAAATTTTTCTTTAGAAAAATTAAAAGACTTTCAAAGGAAAAAAAAATCATTGAACCTTTTTTAAATAACTAAAATTCTTTTTTTATTAAAATTAATTTATATTATATTATTATACTTCAATAATTACTTATATTAACTATATTCTGCATTTGATCAAAATTAATTTTTATGATAATTAATTATTTATAATAATTATATTGATTATTTTAAATTATTTAAAAATTATATGAATTATTAACTTGACACGTGTCGCCTACTTGTTCAACAACAAAAAAAGACGATGACAAGCCTAGCTGACTCGTTGTCATCTTCTGCTTCAACACAACCAAAGAAAAAGATGATGACAGGCTTGGTTGGCTCATCATCATTTTCTACGACACAACAAAAAAACACAAATGATGATGAACTTTGCCAGCTCATCATCATCTTTTTTAGGTGCACAGAAACAAAACAAAAAAGACAACAATGAACTAATTCGTCATCATTTTCTCCAAGTGCACAAAAACAAAAGAATAAAAGATGACAATGAACTAACACTCATCATCATCTTTTCTACGTGCACATAAACAAAAGAAAACAAGACAACAACGAGCGTTGGCTCATCATCATCTTTTTTGGGTGCACAAAAATGAAAGAAAAAAAAACAACGACAAATGTTAACTCATTATCATCTTCTCTGGGTGCACAAAAACAAAACAAAAAAGATGATGATGAAGAGCTGGCTCATCGTCATCTTCTTTGGGTGCACAAAAACCAAAGAAAAAAAGACGATGATGAGCGTTGACTTGTCATTATCTTCTTTAGGTGGACAAAAACAAAAGAAAAAAAAACAACAACGAATGCCAACTTGTCGTCGTCTTCTTTGGGTGCATAGAAAGAAAATTTAAAAAACAACGACAAATGCCAACTTGTCGTCGTCATCTCTGGGTGCACATAAAGAAAATAAAAAAAGATGACAATGAGCCTACTCATCATCATCTTTTCTAGGTGCACAAAAAGAAAACAAAAAAAGATGATGATGAGCACCGGCTCATTGTCGTTTTCTCTGGGTGCACGGAAACAAAACAAAACAAAAAGATGACGACAAGCATGGGTTCATCATCATCTTTTGCAAGTATTGAAAAAAAAATTTGATGACAATGAACCCTCGACTCATCGTCATTGTCTACAAGTAATGGACAAAACATAAGAAGACAAAAGAAATCACCGATTAGAACACAAAAGAAATCAGAAGATGAAGAGCTAGTTCATTATCACCTTCTACAAGCATAGCAAAAGAAACACTAGTAAAAATAACCTAGGAAAAAAATGTACATGCACTCCAACAAACATGATCGGTATTGTGCTTTAATAATAATTGCTCTAACAAACACTGTCATTCTAGCAAACATGGTCACTTTAGCAAGTTCTCCTTTGCCTCATTAATGAACTTTGAAAGCAAACAAAACAAAGGTCTCATAAACCTAAACCCAAATTGAAAATGCAGAAAAACCTAGCAGTGTAGAAAAAAATGTAGAAGACATACCTGCTTTGGTGTTTTTTTGTAGCAGCTCCTAGTTCTTCTATGAACATCAATGATGGCAACAAGTAATGGCACCATTATAGCAGTGATAATGACAAGAAAAAGAAAGAGAGTTTTGAAAAAAAATCCCTAACAAAGGTAAAGGAGTAGGGTAGGTGGGAATTTTTTTTGAATAGGTTAAATGGGTGAGCAAGGTAGGTCCACAAGTGAAAAAACGAATCTCTTGAAGGGCAAGCAGAAAAAAAAATTGTGACTCAACTTCTATGACTACACCAAATTCAATAATTGGATGAGCATTAGTACATCTAAAATGGAACTGGTGTAATCATGGGGGTTGGGTCATTCAAGCTGAATTTATGCAATTTTCACCTACACCTCACTCATGATTGTAGGATCTTAGCCAACAATAAATTAGCTACAATTACATGAATTTAAGTTCCAATTGTAATTACATCTCCTAGAATCTAATAATTTTGAGTTTGTAATAAGAAGTTGTGCAACATAAATCACAAGTCAATCATATCAAGTTCAATATATAGTTTTTAGTTTTGTTTCGTCACACAATATTTTGCCATGATCCATGAAACTTAAAGAAAAATTTATTTATGGGTATTTGGAGTTTTTACAGCATAAGATTATTCAAAAGCCTTACATGTTTCAGCACTTTGTTATGGGACTAACATAGCGATGGACTATGAATGTGTAGGCCTAAACTCAATGTAAATTTGACCATGATTATTATTAACACAACGCTTAACATTCAAACTTAATTTAAAATGTCAAAAATTACCTTGCAAATGGTTCAAGGAATTGTTCAATAATAAAAGGGGTTCCAAATCCTCTTATCTTAATCAGTCACAAGATGATGCACCCCCAACTCCTTAGTAGACTCCATTGTGAATCTAAATGTGAAAACAACGAAAGGATAAAGTTGGGGCACGCTCCTTGGCTCATAGCATTTTGGGGGTAGAGGGGTGTGTTGGAGCTCCAGGATGGGGACTAAAAAAAATGACAAGCAATTCAATTACTCACATTATGCACAAACCAAACAACAAGTTGGTTAGTGCATAATTGGAGCACTTTTGGTGCACGGATGAACCACGCGCAACCACGGACTCACAAGACTCACCACGGCCTGAACTTAGGGGAAGCCACCACCTTCCCCCTTATAGTATTTATTTGTGCCTGGTCACGGGGCCAACATCCAAATGTCATTTTGTCTTGTGACTCCCAAATTAGAGTCCCGAAATTCTCGAAATTAAGACTTCCACAACTTTGGATGCCCATAATTTCTTTTACAGACCTCCGATCAAGATGAGGTCTAAAGAAAATTTTTAGCCCTCGTCAAGATCTTTCCAACGGTATGTGGCGCGCCACCTTCACGGAAGAAAATCAAGGCGATTCCTAACTTTAAGTGGTCGGAAGTCAAATTGGCAATTTGACTCCCGACCTTTTTTTTGGCCATAACTTGTGTTTTAATTACTCAAATGGGTCATGTAATCCCATTCTAGACATCTAAATTCCAAGAGCTTTTCAATGATATAAGGAATTTTTTAATTCAATTAGTTTTGACCCCTACGATTGCACTCTGAAAAATCGAAACTCCATCGGGACTCCAACTTCCAATGTGGGAGTTCATTTGACAGTGTGGGGGTCCATTCCCTCACACTCTCCTACACTCCTGGGAGTATGAAATGTGACTCCCAGGTTTCACTCTTGGCCTGCACCTTCGCAAGCCCTTTACCTTGGTCACGAGCCCAAGGCTAGGGTTACGACACAAGAAACCTCTCTAGCTTAAAGCATTTAAAATTTTATTTTCCTTATTTTTCTGTTTAGTTTTTTGGTTTTTCCCACCTCCTCATGATTTCCAATTGCATATTTCAATCTCTTTACATTGGCCTTGTCAACAAACATTTGCAAAACTTTTTGGTCTTCATACTGATGAAAAAATCCAAGGACCTGCATCTGACACAAGCCCGTCCATTTTGCTTCAAAAGGTGATTCAAATAACAAAGCCTAAAATTTAAAAGTGCTTAATGGACTAGGCAACTAACAAGGATTGCAAGGTTACCAAATGTAGTCAAGCATGAATTCGAAGGTGACTAAGGCAAGGTGAAACTAGGTTCAATAACACAACAGATCAAACTGGTTATTGGACATAGTTGTGGTTAAAAGGCACCAAGCATGCATTCACTCCCTTTTCATTAGGCACAGGTTATGAAACTCCACCATTCCCATGCACTCCCACCAACATGGAAACAAGGTTATGACCTTTGGGCAATTAAGCGATAGGGCACATAGGTTTCATGTTATAACCAATGTTATGAGTAGTGTTTTTTTTGGTGGCGAAATTTTGCCAATTGGTGACCAAAAAAAATCCTTTGCAAAGGCCCTTTAAGAATTAGGGCAAGAAATTTTGAAAAATTTGTAAGGAATTGATGATGAACAACCTGGTTGTAGCTATCCAAAAGATTAATGAACAAGATTTGTTGCCATCACTATTGAAGTGAAGTGACCATTGGATGCCACCCTACCCCTTTCTTGTCACTTTCAGTCATGCCACCACCTAGCTAAGGTGTTTTGCTATCGTTGCTTGTATTGTAAGATTAGATTTGTAAATCACCTACAAGATGGAACTTCAATTTTATATGTTCATAGTTATTGTAGGATGAGATTTTAGTCATTAAAAGTTTAGGTTTAAAAATTAATATGTTTGGCATTTAGTAACAAATCCCACAAATTGTGAAAAATGGATTATGGAGGTTTTGATAATCATGTTTTGTTTTAGAATGCAAATGCAACACTAAATGGCATGAACATGAGAGGTATAATAATTAACTTGTGTTTTCATTAATTATGGCAATTGTGGTGCAAATTGTTTTAGAATTTGAAAGTTGGACTGTTGTTGAATTAACTTGTGTGTGCATCAAATGCAAGGTTTGTTTGATTTCTTGCTTTCATGGAGTTGTGGAAGTTGCAACGGCAATGTCCAAACATAATTTTTAGGTACATAAGAAAACATAATGTTGAATTTTTTTCATTTTCAGTGATTTTTTTCTTGTATTCAGATTGTAAAGAGGAGAATACTAGGAAGTGGCAACACACAAAGGAGTTAAGGTCTCATAAACCACCTTGAAGTACATAATTGCCTCCATCAACTTTGATTTTGGTGTTTTGTTGTATTTTCAATTTGTTTTTGTTTCTATGTAATCTTGTTGTGGCTCAACATTAGAGTAAGACTTTACATTCTATGTGTTTTTTTGCATGTTTTGTTTTGGACATTGTGTGCAATGTTGAAGTGTTTTTATTGTGTGGTTATTATGGTTTGAAACTCTGTTGCCGAATGTCAAAGTTACAAGGGTTTGTGTAGTGAAGGGAGATGAAATGAAGTGTGTGAAATGAAATGACATGTTGTTGGAGCTTAAGGGTTTAGGTGTGTTGCTTTTCAATGCATATTAGTTTCAATTGAACTCAAACCCCAAGGTAATTATTAGCATCAATTTTCATTTCCCTCTCTATCCCTTGCCTAGTGTTTCAAAACCATTCTTTGGTTTTTTGTTCAAGTGAACCAAACCCATGTTTATGGTGATGACACCTTTGAAACCACTGCCAAATCTCAAATTTCGTTTTTTTTCTTTGCTTCTGCAAACCCTGAACCCCTTGTAGACCCCAACATTATCACTATCATCATATGCTAATCTATCACCTAGTCAAATTGATGTTCTTGTCTAAGATGCATCTCAAATTACACCTTTGTCATATGATGTTCCTCTTGAAACCCCTTCTCAAACCGCACCTCAATCATCCACTTTTGATAAAAGTAAAAACATTTTAGTGAATGAAGACCTTCCCTAGTCTATAAATCCACTAGAAGCTAGTCCTAGTGAACCAAAGAAGAAAAAGAAAAAGAAAAGTAAATGGGAACTAAATAAGGTTTATCAAGAGTGATGGGTAGCAAGGTTTTGTTGGTTTGAACCAATTTGTGGAGAGGATGGGAAGATGTGCATGGTCAAATGTCGGGTTTGTTCTAAAGTAAAAGGTAATGACAAACTATTGGTGTTGAAATTGGACTCTTTGATCAAACACTCAGGGTTGCAAAAATGCACAATTGTTAGACTTGGAGTTGATGTAAAGAAATATTCTATTCATCCTACTAATTCACATGTGAAAAATGAAAAGTTTTTTGCTGCCAGAGGTTTAGACATTGTTGCTATCCAACTTGAGAATGGGGGCAAGGCAGAGAGGGAAAAAAAATACATCCAATTTGTGGCAATTCAGCATCTTTTTAAACAAGGTCGTCCCATGATAGATTTTGAAGGATTGAAGGGGCTTTTCAAGTTTTTGAAGGTGTAGAATTGCCCCCACAAACACTAGTCCGATTCCACCCACTAAACCATGGTAGAAAGGTGCAATCACATTAACACGAACCACAACAAGTGTAACCGGTGCTTAATTTTTCATGTTTAGAAGTGGTAATTTAATTTGGTATTGAAAGTATAAGATTTTTTTTAATATATTAAGGTTCATAATATATCATTAGAACATTTGAATTAATTTGAAAAATATCTGATGAATAATAAGCTCTCAAAAACATTCATTAAACATTGTAATGCGTGTTTTTTAACATTAAAAGGACTTATAAATAGACTTCAAAACTTTTGACAATTATGTATTTTGAAATATTATACATAAACCTTGACATAATAATATTAAAAAATTATAAATATTTAAAAGGAATTTTGAAGATTAAAAAATATATACTCTAAAAAATATTCCACCAAAAGCAATTCTAAAAGTAGTTGGGTGCAGCTTGTGTTATCCCGTTTGCACCCATAAGCAATGCATAATGTTGTCTTGTGGGCCACAAAAGTTAATGTGCAAAAGTCTTATTTTATTTTTGTGAGTCGTGATGAGGTCACAACCATCAACAACCAATCATGGTTGTCTATTCATGTGTATGTGACAGAAAAATGGAAAAGGGTCCCAATTTTGCTAAACTTGCAATGTGTGGTAGATGGAGCAATTTTCCTTGTTTATTTTGGGGCTAATGGAATTACTGTTTCCCAGGGTGTGAAGAATGGTGTCATAGCCCAAATTATGCAAAAACATGCCCCATTTGTGAGTGGTGTGCGTTGCATGGCACATCACACAAATTTATCTATTTAGACACTAAATGCTTTGAACTTGGTGCCAAAGATTGAGAGTTTGTTGGCGTCTATGTATAATTAATTTGTTCATAGCCCAAAACGCCACCTTGAAACTACTAAGTTGGCAAAAATCCTCGAAGGCAAGGGTAACAAGATTCTGAAAAATATCAGAACTTGCTAGATTTCTAGGTTATCACCCTCAAAGTGTGTTTTACAATAGTACAAGCCATTAATTGTGAAGATGGTTAAAGACTTTACAATTATTGCGACTGCAAGAATCAATTATGAACTTTTGTGTAGTGCCAAAACCTTGTTTGATCTTGCTTGTGTCTTGCCCTTATTAAAAGTGGTGCAAGGGTTATCCAAGTTTGCACAAGGATGTCATACATTCATTTGCAATTTTGTGGCTACTTTCAAGCTTTGTGAATCAAACCTATTAAAAATGATACCAAGATTTCCCCTAAGCATTTTAGCCTTTTCCTTAAGCTATTTGAGCACATCAATGATAAGTTGTGCTTGACATGGTGGAAAGAGCATGCATCTCAAGTTGAATATGTTGCCTTTTTCATTGGGGGCAAATTGTATATGTTGCATGTCACCAATTGGACCACATGTGATGTTAGTCTTGTTTCCAAGGAAGCCTGGGTTGAGATTGTTACTTCCATGAAAGAACAATGTTGTTTTGTTGCAACAAGATTGATTATTGATTTGGAAAAGCGATTTCTAGCACAAGAGTTGTTGAATGCAATCAAGGTGATTTACCTTCAATATTGGCTTGCTCTAGAAGCTGAGACCATTTTTCTAGGGCACATGGCCCTTTTTAAAGCACATTACGAGCATTTGAAGAGCTTGGGGACATCTAGGATGTTTGTTGGGTCGTTGTTAAACCCTCAAATCTTTGATCAACAATCTTCATTTTTCAAGTTAACAACCATTTTCAAGTTACCATGCAACCCCTACATGATTGCAACCCAATGTCAAGATTGTGGGAGAAGCTTGGAACAAGTGGGATTTTGAAGCAAAGCATTTATGAATGGTTTAAATTGGTGTGTCTTTGCATGGTGATGGTGTTGGGAAGTGTGGAGGATGAACGAATGCTCTCCAACCTTGCCTTTGTGAAATCAAAGCTTTGGAATTGGCTTACTTTGCATTTGGATCTAGTTGTTCGCATGTATGCCCACGAATTTTACTCCATGGAAACATTCCCATTTTACATTTCAATTCGTGCACGGAAAGAGGAGCAACACTATTATGGGATGACAAAGTAGGTCTTATGTATGTTTGCCATTTTTTTTGGGTTTGCTTATATGGGTTTACAACTTTAAAGTTATGTTTTTAATTTTATACTAGTTTTGTGTGAAGCTGTGGAAACAATCTTATGAACCTTGGATGGTAGCTTTTTGTTATTGGACTATGATTCATACTATGTTGGATTCTATTGATTGCATTTTATCAATGTTGATGACCCAATCTTGGTTGTCAATTGTCATAATTCTATTACCATTCTTATTGTGACCATAAGATTTTTTTAAAAAAAAATCCATGTTATTTGATTAGGGTTTGCGTGTAGGTAGGGGTGTGAATGACAATTTGAGCAAGATCTTGACTGGATCGGGGTTCAAATCCCCTTCATGCTACTAGGCTAATGGGGTTCAAAATTTGTTGATGTTGCTAATGGAACCATACCAATGGAAGAAGATGTGGTAAGCTTCATCCTTTTATCATTTGTTGTGCATATGGTAATTGATGAAAGCTTTCTAGATGATGATGTTGTACAAAGGGACCTTACGTAATTTTTTTCCCTTAAGCTCCATAATGATGTGAATGGTGTTGTGGAGACATGTCTTGAAAATTGGATGTGCTATTGTTTCTTATGTCTACTATGGTATCCAATGTTCTTTTTTCTGAAATATTTCACAAATAATATTATGGTATTTTCTTCACTTATTTCTATAGTTTGTCTACTCACGGTCCTTCAAGGCTACTAGAGTTGCTTAATGACTTTGAAATGGGGGTCTATTGAAGTTTTATTAACAAATTTTGCTTTAAGTTGATTTTACAAGTTCTTGGAATTGACTGCAATTTTGGAACGAGGAAAGCCATTGGAATATCCAAACAAAACAAAAATTAGTCCAAACAAAAAAATGTTTAGAAAAGTTCGCAAAATTTGCAACAACATATCACAATAGGTAACTCACTAGTTTGGAATGGATATGGGTGGCCAATCCATGTGGTAAGCCATTATGTTAACAAGGATGGGATGAAAGGTGGCAAGTTGAACAACAACTATTGCACATGTCTAGCCCCAAATTTCATTTTTTCCACTCAACGTGAGTAACATATCAAAACCTTATGTCTAAAACCTTCTTAACAAATTTTTAAAATATTGTTGAGCATATGATATTAGGAAATGTTTTTTTCTCTTGTAGATATTACATACAAATGGGGGACATATAGTAGCAAGTGGGATTTATTATGGAATGTGGAACCATTTTCAAGACCTTTCTCAATTTTATTTGGTGCCTATACATCTTTTTCAAATATTTCTATGCCTTTTTTAAGGAGGGTAAATCATGTGCTTCATATGAAGATGGAAATAAGTAGGATGAATAAACAAGATGAAGCGGTTCCTAGCAATGTTTAATTATTTTCCCAATTTTGTGGTTTTGAAACTTTGGTAGCATCCATTGCCCCCAATCTACACCTTACAAAATTTGGGAGCCACATGAACTCAAAGACCTAATACAAATGTAATCACATGAACATTCAACAAGCTTTAGGTCCTCACCACAAGTTTATGAACATATGTTACTTAAAATAGCCAAATGTAAAGAATTTTTTTTTAATGTAGCCAATTGGATTCACATGCCTTTAAAAAAAAACCACCTAAGCATACCACCACACTCACATTGTAGCCATTCCCCTTACCTGGAGAAAATGAAAAAAAAACCCTAAATGTGAAGATATCTGGTTTGAAGTTAAAAATCAACGGTTTAAAGTCAAGCCCTTGTAACTTGGACTTGAATTAACATCAACTTGTTAGAATTGACACAATAACCAAACCATGGAAAAAAGGTTTTTTTAGATTTGGAATTGAAATCGTGAAAAAATATTTTTGAAAAGATGGCAAGGATATATATTTTTAAAAGTTGACTTTTTTCAAAAGTTAATAAGTAGACAAAACTTTATAATTGATTATTAATTTTAATTAGTTGTTCAATTATATATTTACATAGACCCTTATTTTAATTTATCGTAAAACTTTTTACTTATATAATTTTTAACATTGGGGAATGTGTAATGTGTACATGGAACTGGACTTGGTTCAAAAACCCGGTCTAGAGGTTCTTGGATTTGAAAAAATGTGATAAAATCATAATAGAAGGGTTCAAATTTTGGAAGAACCGAGCTCAAACCTGTACTTGGAGAACCATCACATAAATTTTAAAATGTTTGAATTGGACCAAAGGTTCTTTCACAAAGGAAAAATTAGACAACACTAGTTATCACCCACATCCAACCAACCAATCAAAGTGCTAGGCACCCGTCAACAATCGGTTAGGGTACACAGAAGAGTTTGTTGTTTTTGGTATGTCCAACCTAGGGTCAAGCCACTAGCCCAAATAGTTGGGACTCATGGTTTGCCTTGCAAGTGTTTGTGGATTTCTTTCATCAATAGGCCATCTCTAGAAGTTAGATACCTTCTATAGGCAAGTTAACTACATTGGATGAAACAAATGCATTAGAAACCTTGTAATCAAACAATACAATGATTCATGGAAGCATTGCCCAGGGTATTACCATGGTTAGAAAATGACCACCAAGCTTCAATGAAGTCAACAAAATTTAAATATATGAACTTTAAGTCTCTTACTTAAAACTCCCTAGTTTTTTTCTTATCTTTTTCTTTCAATTGTCTATTTTTCTTTTTCTGGTTTCTTCATAAGTAGATCCTTTGAGGTGTGTGTCACATTTCAAACTTTTATATTGATGTATTTTGATGTTAGCCATAATTTTGGGTGTTGTGTTCATTGCACTTTCCTTTGGTTTTCAATTTGGAGCCTTCATTCACTTGTTTGTCTTTTTTTTTGTGCATTATCATTGCATTTCTATTATGTCTCCTTTTATTATATCTCATTGCTAGAACCTTCATTCATTTGCTTCATTTTTGCTTTCCACATTGTTGTTATATCTCCTTTTGCTACACTTGGTGCAACATCTTTTTTTGTGTGTTTTATTGTGTTTCCTTTGTGTTAGTGTTGCACATCTTGTTGCATCTTGGTGTTGCACTTGTTGCATGTCAATGTTGTGCTTGTTGATGCATTTTAGTGTCTTGTTGCATCTTGCTATTGCATTAACATTTTTTAAATTTCATTTTGTCATTCATTGTGTCTTCTTGTGTTTTCTATTTCTACTTTTTTCTTGTGTTGCTTTTCCTTTGCGTCTTTTTTTAGATTTTTGTGTTCATTTGCTCGCTTTGTTTGTTGTGCATGTCTTTACATTTTCAACTTATCTTGCAACAATATTCATGGTTGTTCCTACATTACAACTATTTTTACATTATAATTGTTCTTGCATTGTTGCTACTCATGCCTCATGATTGTTTTTTTTTTGAAATTCCTATTCTTTTTACTTGTTCATCTATATGTTTGTGTTTTTTTCAAAACGTTTGTTTGTGTGATGTTTGTAGATTCCTTTGTTCTATGATTATAACCACATAAACATTGGTGATGTTCTTTTATTTCACACCTTCAACTTTTTTGAACCCAATTTTTCCTATCATGGATGTTTATAAAAGCTTTTTCATGTTTCTTTAATTTTATTGTATTGATGTATATAAATTTCTTCCATTTTGTTTTTTTTTTGCAAATGTCAAAATTCTTTTTTTATGTTTCATTTTTTCATGGTGCAAGTGTTTGTGTGGTTATAACTATGAAATAAATCTTATGTCTTATGTTGTGTAAAATAACTCTTCCTCTTGTTTTCAATTTTCTTTGTTTGTCATTTATTTTAGTTTATTTGTTTCACTATATTATGTTTATCTCTCTTTGCATTTTTGTAATGTATATTATTAATACTATGAAAAAAATTGTACTTTTAATTTTGCATATGTTATTGTTGAGATTTTGAAAAAGATTATATGTGCATCAAGTGGTATGCCCCATCAATTTGCTATATTGATTTTTATGGTTCCTTTTCTTGTGTTAATGATTTTTTGTGGTCCATTGATGGGTTTGATATTTATGTACATTTTATTAATAAGACTTATGGGTAAAAACACAGTCAAAGGAGCCACCCAAGTGAATGGACACTCTTTAAAACTGAATTTCAATATGTTTGAAAGATTGCAATTGAAGCATAATAATTTGAATTGTCATAATTTTTTTGGAATATTTTTCCTTAATTGCAAAGTTTACGTGCTCAAAGTTTGACACAAATCAAAAATGTTTTTGCATGTTCAAAGCACTCAAACCTTGAAAGTGAATAATCTTTGTTTTTTTTCAAATGTCCTTTTTTTCTACCAAATGTGTACCATCCCTTCTGAAAATTAGAGAAAATTTTAACATTGTTGATTAAAAGGGCAAAAAGACTTCAATTGATAATTTTTTAAAAATAATTCATTTGAGTACATTTGGTTCAAAAGTGCTTGTGATTCTAACAATTATGGACTTTGAAAATGTGCTTTTAACAAAAGTTATTCATGTTTATGTGATAAATGGCATGAATGCATAACGATATAAAATCAATTTGTAATCAAAATGTATTTATATCTAAAATGTAATGTTAAAGGGGGTACTTGAAATACTAATTTTAA
>Ga0209611_10006592_pt1 | contig 18912 bp, 14 predicted proteins | sample S1TSphgellanicum_3_FD_187693 | JGI IMG/M metagenome (GOLD analysis project Ga0209611, IMG submission 187693) | Host-associated microbial communities from peat moss isolated from Minnesota, USA - S1T2_Fc - Sphagnum magellanicum MG (SPAdes) (version 2) | ecosystem: Host-associated > Plants > Peat... | reverse complement strand
TAAGTCTTATTGTTCAAATTTTTTCATGATTTGGGAATCTATATAGTTGTTGTGTGTGGTTTTTCCACATTTATGTGGTCTCTTTCCATTTTTTGCTGCAAGGTTTGTGAGTTTGTGCAAACCCTAAATGAAAAAAATTAGTTCAATCCTGCAAGAAACCTCCTTCATACCTTCTTCATGTACAAACAAATCTGCCACCCACATCTTATAAACCCACGTATACCCAAAACTTGAAACTAGAATTGTGTTCAAGGAAACAATGTAGCTTGTTGTTTCCTCTCCTAGATTCTATTAGTTTCACATGTTTGCCTTTGATGCCTTCAATGTTTTGGCATTTTTGTCAAGTGATTAAAACATGGTTTATGGTTGTAAGCAAAAGTCTTCCTTGGAATGCATTAGAAGTATTGAAAGTTGACCATAGGTCCTACCTCCAACACCTTGCCATAACTAATGGTACCCTAAGGTTTCATTCCAAATGTGCTTTGAGGAACTTCAAACTTTGAAGATGTGCTTGTTACCCATTGACCTAGTTTATCCATTTTTTTATGATTTAAAAAATATTTTTTATAATGTCATTCTATGGAATGTGGAACAACTTTTTTGATATATCTATGTTTTGTTTTTCCACCATTGTTCAACTTTGAATGGGCACAAATTTTCTACAGATTTCAATTACTTTCCATTTATTTCATTTGCTTTGATGTGCTTTCAATTTGGGTCTCATTTTGTTGAATCCAAAGTATGTAAATGCATGTCACTACAACTCTTTCTATTTATATACCTATAAAACTTCATTGTGGTTTGATCTCTCTTTCCCTCCCTCAATCTATCACTCAATTTTTTTATGTCTTTGTCTCTCTAGATTTGTAACACATTCTTTTTGTCTTTAAGCAATTACAAAACATCATCTTATTTCTTTCCCTCAAATTTTGTCTCTTTTTGTCTTTGATCTTCTAAATTTGTAGCATTTGTTTTTTGCTTGTAGGTATATACAAAACCCCACTTTATCTTTTTCCTTCACTCTATTTCTTTATGTTTCTATCTCTACTTAAATCTTTTTCCCTCACTTTCTTTATGTCTATGTTTTTCATTTTGTCTTTATGTCTATCTTCATTTTGTTTAATTTGGTTTGCATAACCAAAGTGAGAAATGAGTTTCCAAAATAGAAAACCCCTAACATGTGTGATAAGTACTAACTTTTAGTTCTATATAAAAATAGAAACCAAGTATTAGAATGATGTATAAGCTACCGACTTTCAAATTTACTAACAACACTTTCACCATAGTCCTAACATGCCTTTTTCTTATAGGTACCAATTCAATTTTGTTATGCAAACCTTAAGTCCTTTTAATTTATTACATTTCAACTTCTACTTATTCTACCACACAAATTTAGTGATCCAAAACTTCCAAACTTGCAAAGAAAGTGATACAAAACCAAAATAGGGAGGAGGGGAAATGGTGCCCCATTTCTTTCCAAATCTCCATTTGGAATAACAAGAATTCAAAAACTACCAAATGTCCCAATTTGCACCAATTGTTAATTTGCCTACTTGTCCAATCCTTATGTTGCCTACATGTTCCTCTAATAATGTACATCTAATTCCACTTGAAAAAAAATGTTCAGTAGGTAAGTCTTCTAGTTTGAAAAAAAAACTTTATTTTAAGCTTAATTTAGAATGGGATTACTTCTTTTGAAATTCTAAAAGTGGTCAAATTCCTTCTTGGTGGATTTAGGCTTGCTCTTCACTACTTAAAGTCTTTTTGAAATATAAGGTCATGTTTTGTTTTTTTGGTAACCTAAGCTTGTCACAACTTAATCATTAAGCCACATCTTGCTTCCTTTTAAGATTTAGTATTTCTCTCCCAATGCCAGGCTAGAAAATGTATATGTATTCAATGTATCTACATATCAAATGTAGTTGAATCCACCCAATCTTCCATTTTTTTAGTTTGTAGGTTTTTCATCATAAGTTTTGTTTTTCAATTTGTGGAGGTCAAATGAAAACCCAAAAATCTAAATCTTGGTATTTGAATATCATGCATGTTTAGATCCTATGTACATACACATTTATGAGCAATAGATTCTTGTTAGGTTGTTGACAAATGTCCAATTTATATTTCTATCTTTTTCATTAGGTCTCTCATTTTATCTCTCTATTTAAATTTTTTTCCCTCACTTTCTTTTTGCTTGTGTTTTTCTCACTTTGTGATCTATTTGTAATTTATGCTTATCACAAGCTAATCATTAGGGCACGTCCTACTTCATGTCATCCTACTTCTTGTTCTATCATTCACGAACTACAAGTTTTACCACTCAGAACACTAAGCACAACATGAAAAGGCTATACTAGATTATTGTCAATATTTGCATTTTAACAAAGTTTCTTGTTTGGAGACTTTAGAGTAACCTTAATAACCTTTGAAACCCCCTTCTTAAACCTCTTTGACCTCTAATTGAAATTTAGTGACTATATGGAGGGGTTTGACGTTGACCCATTCATGATCCAAAAGAATGATTGTGATATGTTGGTTAATAATAGGCCCACAAAGGCACCTTAGAAAGAAGAAGGCCCAAGGTAGATTGTGGATTCTTTACACTTGACTTGCCTAGCCAACTTTTACAACTATCACTTCATGTTTTATAGGTGGGATAAAAAAATGTGACACAACTTGTCGCAAGCTAAGTTTGGAAAGTTGTCTACCCAGATTACAAATTGTAGTTCCTTGATTATACTTTCCAAGAGGAGAGCCTAAAGGATAGACTATGAAATATGTTAAAGGAGTTGAAGATAGGCTTGACCAATGAAGAGGGTGTAAAAGGTTGTGCTACATAATGACCAAGTTTTGGCACAATTCAAATCAATTGATGGACATGCAACATGAAATGTACTAAAAATGTGGTAAAGCTTGGTGGTAGGTACAAGTCTCCCTATTTATTGTTCCTCTACTATCCTGGCTCCTAACCATGTCCTTATGTTAAATGGGATGACAAGGACATCAAATGAGATGGCAAGACCATCCTTTATACTTTCTACTACATCTATGGGTATAATGATTGAGAGGCTAATGACCAAGTTGGAGATGTTGCAATCATAATTGAAAGATGTTGTCATTATCACCAACAAACTATAAGCTAGTGTGGAGGAATGGGAGGCTCTATTAAGGGCAAAAATAGATGTGAGAAAAAATTGCATTCAACATGGTTAATTTAAAGGCAACTAAAGAATGTGAAATCCTTGCAAATGTAACATTCAAGGCTAAGGTCAAGGATTTGTTAAACTTGTAATCAATAATCACCATCTTCACCATGTTTTGTTGGGTCATTCTAGTGCTTGCTAATAATTTCAAGTGTGAAGTCTTGACAATGTCTATGTAAATTTTTTGTTAATAATATAACTACCTTGAACAAATGACTATACTTTTCCTAATGTTTCATTAACCTTTTCCATTTTAATTTCAATCCCCCAACATCCATTCCACCTTAACTCATAAACTCACATGATTTTGTTGTAAGTTAGTCAAACCAAACTTGAAAAAAACCAATGACCAAAAACCTTAAACATGACCCTAAAACTATTAACCATAATTTAAAAAAAAATTAAACTTAAACCTAAACCTAAAATTTAAAACCCTAAACATAAAACCTAAAAAATTAAAACTTATACTTCTAAACTAAATCCTAAACCTTAAATAGAAACCTAAATTTGTAATTTAAACCATAAAATTAAAACTTTAACCCGAACCTTAAACATAAAAATGAACCTAAACCAAAACCAAAAACCTATAACCTAAAACTTAAATCTTAAATTTCATACCCTAAAACTTGAAATTCTAATCAAATGTTTCATAAAATCTACATGCAACTTGTTGTATGCCTTAATTGTATCTAGATGAATTCCAAACATTAATTCATGCCTCCCAATGTAATGCATTATGAACAACTCATCACCCATGTAAGCACGGTGACCCAATAAATATTCATATGTGTGCACAAAATACTAACACCATGACTTGTGGATGTTCGACTAGCAAAAAATACTAATATCATGGTATGACTTTAAGTACATGATGTTCAAATATATGAACAACCCATGGTGGTCCACCACAACCATGTCATTCATGCAATACATTTTTTTTCACCCATTAAATTAGCTTTGATGAGAAGAATTGTTCCAATGTTTTACATATTTCAATGAAGGCCACATCAATAAATCCAATGTAGCCTTAAAACTACAGAAGTTGTGTAGCCAAAACTAATTGCTCGAGCCACCAAATCTTGTTAACAATGATGAAATTGATGCAAGATGCAATAAATATGTTATCATCTTTATTGCACTTTACTCTAATCCACATGAAGGCATCGTATTTAATCATATTATCATGTACAAAATGAAATTGAACAAACGTTATTTCGAAGTCAAATTGAAAGGTTGCCAAAAAATGCAATGTGACTCCCTTGTGGACTTCACATGAATAATAATGGTTGGGACCACAAGCTACGCCAATTCTTCAAATTCTTCGATAGTGAAATTGGTGAGAGTTTTAAACACACCTAACGTGGTTCACATGGTTGCCAAAACATCTTGCACACCTATATTGAGGTTGATTAATTGTATGTTTCTTCCTCAAACTATGCTAATATGAAATATTCCCAAGTATTGACACAAGTGATTGCAACTTGCATCACAATCAAATCATTTGCTACAATTTCATTTAGCAACTCCTTGTCATTAGTAGGGGAGTTCAAGTTAAAACTTGATAAAATAAATTGCATAGGTGGCAAATGGAATGGGATCTCACAAAGAAAAATGAAATGGGATTCCCAAAAACCCAAAAAAAAATTCAACTCACTTGGCACTCCCAAATGAAATGAAAACTTGAAACTCTAAAATTAAATGAGATGAAAAAAAAGAGCAAAAATGAAATCCCTCCATTTATATGACATCAAGGTCATTAAATGAAAGCTCCCCAACCCCATATTCCCTAAACCCTACAAATAGAACTTAAACCCCCACCCAATCATAAAAAAATACTAAAGTTAGAATAAAACCAAATATCCCCTAAACCTCCAACAACCAAAAACAATAATTTGGAGTCTTGAACCCACTAACTCTGGAAAATAAAAATAAAATCCCCCGCCCCCAGAGGACATTACCCAGCATAGATATTTATGAGGAAAAAAACATTTTGTCTTGGGATGCCTGGAAAATAATTAGAGTATCATTGGGGGGAAAAAAAAAAGAGGGAGGTCATTTGGTATAGGAGAAATGCCCAAATTTCTTGGGGCATTTTGTTTCTTCAAACAACCACGTCTAGCAGATGAAAAATTTCACTCTGTCATGCCACCTTCAAGCACACTAGAAATTTTCTGGTAGGACTTTCCATGAGGTGACATATTGAATTTAAAGTTACTCAAGAAAGTGTACCCCAAAAAGGTCTGAGCCTTCAGGCTTCGGCATGAAGCAATCTCTAAGATAACTAATCTCCTATGTTGTTGTTTAAAGTCAAAATCTTTGTCAACGTTAGTTAAATGAAGAAGATTGAAGAAAACAGAATAGAGTTATCCTTAATGTCAAGCGATTAGGGGGCGAGAACGACCAGTTTCGGCATAATAGGGCGTCAAACACATAATTGGGAATCAAAATTTTGCAAAAGGAAATAATTGGGATCCAAACTAGTTTTTCCACCAATTTTGGTGGTAAACCGAGTTTTATCCTGTGTTTCCTTTTTCCTGAGCGCCTGCACTGCTGCTACATATATTTCACTGTTCCTACCTGTACTATAATTACTCTCGAACCTTGTGCAAAACTCAGCATTTCATACCCAGATTTAATAAAATTTCATTACTTTGCGCGGATATCACTGAAAGTGGGGATAGGTGGCGAAAGCCGAGGAGATAGGGGTGAAAATGATGGTGACTTTATGGATAACTCTAAATTCTAATGCATCATCCTTTGTAAATCTTTGCGCGGTTTGTGGGGCTAGGCATGAGCTAGAAGCAAAGATTAAACAAGGTCAAACTGCAGCCAATCTATCCTACAGGTTATTACCATACTCCCTGATCGGATTCCGCAACAAACTGCAGAATAATTAATTAAATTTTAAATCTTAATTTCAGCACCTGGGTTTTTTATTCTCAAAATTTCAGCAGGTAATGTGTATACATAATAATAAACATAACCCTTTGAGGTTATTGGGCCAGTCTAGTGCATCTGGATCTTTTGTTAGTTCTTGACCTTTTAAGGTCTCTGGTTCAAACCTGACAATTGAAAATGCAGATTTTTAATTTTATAAAAAATTTGGTGCAAGCAACAAACAAATTTTCAGAAATTCAGCAAAACTAAAAAATAATTTAATTTATGCTGAAATCATTCATGTAGTATGGTAGTTAGTACTAACTTTTAAGTTAGAACAGAACAAATATTCTGCCTGAGTTTTTCCCATTGTGCAAATATTCTCCACCTTTTCACGAGTGGTGGTCTTGAATATAGGTCTGTACATAATATAGGTATAGTAAAGGTCTACAATACAAGAGTAATGTAAGAGCTAATTCCTTATGTCCTTATTGGTAATAGTTTCTCAGTCCCCAGCAAACCAGGGTTTTTTCTTTTTCCTTTTTTTTGAAAAATTGCACAATTTGCCATCTCGGGAAAGAAAGGATTGCACATTTTGTGAATATGCCAGAGTTGGAAGGAAAATTATGACAAAATGTTTTTTGGCAATGCAAATTTGGCGAAAGAGATTTGGCAAGCACTATCTAGGGTTGCATTGAAAATTGATGATAAATAGGTAGCCAATAATGAAAATTTTGGCTATAACTTACATGCACATTGCTAAAAAGCTTAAGTCTTCATCAAATCACATTATGGGGGGATTGAACCTCGATCATCAAAGATTTTATCCATTGTAGCATAATGTTTCTTGTAAGCTGGTAAGTTAGTAATGGTTTTAAAAGGAGAGAAAACATATCTATGAAGTCATTGCAACTTGGAAGTGAATGGAAATGAATGTTCACTAACTAATGAGAATTATGAAAACAAAAGGTCATATCCATGAAAATTGTGTTCTATGTTCACATATAACAAGTTAAAAAACCAAAAAACCATCAAAAGTGATAGAATCAGAGTGTAGATAATTAAAACAAAACAACAACACAAAGTTTGCTTGACATTGTGCAACTTGCAATTGAAAAGTCTTTAAGCATTTAAGCATTTAAGGCATATTGACGTTTCTTTGACTACCAAATCCCCATAGTTTCATCATGTTGAAAATTATGCATTGTAAAAAATGATTGTCTAAACATGCAAACACACAAAGCCAAGTTTTCAATCAATGGATTACAAATCTTAGTTTTGATGAGATTTAGGTTATTAAATGTTCATTTGTCTTCCACTAAACTTAACACTTGAATCATGGCAATTTCTACCAATTTCACATATTTTGAAATGTTGTGACATAGGATGGAAGAATTAGATATTATCTTTCACATTTTGGTCAAAGGGCTGATAATATTAAGAAGGCCCAAGGCAACTTTGGCATTACTTTTTATTGTAATCTTGAATATGAATTTTTGCACATCTAGGGTAGATGTGCACAACATTTTAACAACCACAAGTTCAGCAACCCTTATCTTTTTGGGTACCAAAAAAAGGCTTCATAACATTCATCACATTCTTCAAGCAACCAATAGTGATGATATTCAATACAAATGCAACCTAAATTGTGAAAAATGTGTATGTAGTTCAATGGTCTTCAATCATTAATTTTGAGGCTATTTTCGAACATTGAAGCTTGACACTTGTCACAATGGCCTAAAAAATGTCCTTAATCACCTAACATCTCACCCTTGTATTAGAATTTCTAACTAGTGTTCAAATGTGGTTTGTTTGGCACTCAAATGCCAAGATCAATGCCAATATTTGGATCTATAATCCACCTCATAAAAATTGTCTCATCTTCACCTTCCACAAGGTATTGGAAAGATACAAATGAATCAAATTGAAGTAGTAGAAGGATTAAGAACATCTTGGGGGTGAAAGCATGGTTAAATGGCTCAAAAGTGGTGTTTGAAAGTCCATAATCTAACACTAACGATTTTTTTTGCAATTTTAACAATTAACAAACCATAAATCCTATAATTACCCTCTACGTTTTTAATCATAAATATTAATGAACCACCTATGAATATCGCTAATCATGTGATTGATCAAAAAGTCCATGCAAAAGATTAAATTTTTTAATGTGAAATGAACTTTCAAGGATAAAAACTTACAACAACCACATCATTAAAACTTTAAAAAATTAAAAGTATATATATATATGGAAAATTTCAATGCACTTCATTAATAAATTTTTCATTTGATGATGTTGTATTTTTTATTTTTTATTTTGACATGACTTTGACAAAAAATTTAATCCACATTCTTCATTTTTTTTTGTGTGATAAACATAATGTTGTCATTTCAAAAGTCCATTACAAATCCATAATCTTCTTATGATTCATCTAAATTTTTTGTGATGATTCCCATTAAAGTCTATAACAACATGAATGATTAAAATTTGATAATGTTGATTTTAAATATGGCTTGAAACTTTATGTTTGTATGTACTCAAAAAAAATTACAAGTGTGATAGTCCAAAGTGTCCACCTATTCATGCTTTCACTCTTGGGCTTGTGCAATTTTAATTAGATTCTTCACAATCCTTAGAAAAAAGGACAATACAAGCAAGGTTCCATATAGTTTCAATATCAAGTATATGTTCCAAGTTTTAAGCAACAACTCGGATTATATAGTTATCAATGCAATCTTCAGCAATAATGGATGGTATTTTTGTAATACTTGTTTGAATGAGCTTAACATATAAATTCAATGGGTCTAGATGTTATTCAAGATCTTCAAGCCCTTTGTTTCCATGAACTCCCCCATTCCAAATGCCTCTTTGGAAAGTTGGAAAAATATTTGTACAATGACTGCATGATTGCTTCAAAATGATTCACCATAAGTAGAATAAAAAAAGGTTTGGATAGTTAGATTTGTTTAATGTGTCATGCAATGAACACCAATCATGAATGGAGCAAATTGAGATTAAAATTGAATAATAACACCTATGTGGCAACCTTAAAATACACCAACTTCATCAACACCAAAAGACATTAGTTTTTTGGAAATAAAATCAAAGTTTAAAATACCTCCATTGACAAAAATTGTTTGTGTAATCATTATAGTCAAGTTGATTGCATTAACCATCAACTAAATGTTTTAGAGATAATAACATAGAAACCTTTGTCTAATTATGAATGGTATATGCATGGATTGAAACCATGATTGGTTGTCAATTAAAATAACTTCATCACAAGACAAGGAAAACACATTAGCCTTATCTAATAACTTACATGATAATGGTATGGAAAGCTTCAACTATACCCCAACTTACATTATCACACCAGTGTTACTTAGGGTGGTGCTTAATTTTTATCAATTCAAGAAAAGATTTCATATCTTCAAAATTTATCATTCGTCTACCATGAAATAACAAGTACAAAATGACAATAAATTGGATAAATTCCTTTTGTTAGGAGCCAAACCTTGATTAATAACAAGTTGGAAAATGAAATCAGGAAGGATTTGGGTAAAAACAAAACCTAGTTTTTTTTACGTGTGCAAACTTTTTATTCTCCTAAAATATTTCAACTTTCACCCACAATATAGTAAAAGTGACTTTCTTCCTTGAATGTTCTAGCAAAAATTCAAATTTGGGTGTTAATAATTTTTCTTTACCTTCAACTTTGAATAAAATATGCACCTTACAAAACTCACCAAACCATCCCCCTTCTAATATATTCTACCCATGCAATCGAGCCACCCAAACATGTTGAAATTTATGGCTAGATTCATATTTTTGCTTCTTTTCATGGATTTTGACAATTCAAGGTCTTGTTCCAAATCTATGATAGTTACAACAATTACAATGTTGCTAAATGAAACAACATTCATAAGGATTAGAACTTGAATGGAGGTCATTCAATGCTTCAAAAGGAGGTAATTTAGGGACAAGGTTATGGGGCAAATGTAAGACACCTAAAACTGAACAATGTGTTGTACTTGAAGTTTGATGAAAGTTCTAGTGGGGCCATGATACAAAAAATCAACTTCAAAAACTTAAACAAAAAATATTTATACAAACTAAAGCAAAAGAAGCAACAAAAAACCTTGTAAAATTGAGGTCAACTTGAAAAAGAACTTGGAACAATGGAATTAAATATTGAATACCAATTGTTGCAACAAGCAACACAAGTAACACATAAACAAACACACACACACACATCAACTATTGTAGCCACATTAAAATATTGCAAACAAAACAAACACTAAAAAGAAAGTACAAATTGATGACTCATACAACATAACAATCTTGGACTGGAATTGATCAAACTAGAAACCAAAATATTAAAAAAACAAAGAGCTAGCAAAAAAAAGAGTAGTGGCTGACTCCATGCTTAGTCTTCAAAACAACTTATAAGTTCACAACCCAACAAGATCTTTGTAGCTACGTGACCTAAAGAAAAACTAATTGTTGTTCTATTCATAAGATTGCACAAGTTTATAAGGTTTGTCAATCCCAAACAATAATATTAACAAAGGTACCAATAATTGTGGATTCACAAGAATACATTTTAGAAGTTGAAGATATTAATTTTTTTTTTTTGCTTTTTTTTGTTCCCTAGGTCTTAACATATCATTACATGTAGATCTTTTGTGTACAACAATGTGCACCATGATTTCAAATGTACCTAGTAGCATGATGTAACAACAAAATGATGCAACATACAATAACAATAGTAGAAATTAATATGAATTAGAACAATTTGAAACAAAAAATTTCTAAATAAAAAATCTCACTAATCTTTATCACATAACCCAACTATGCAACAATAGACTTCATTGCTTATGAAACATACATGAGAGTGAGCAAAAGAAAAAATTAGTGAGAAAAAAAGTGAAAGTGTGAAAAATGCAAAAGAAAGAGGACAAGCATCATGATTTGATAATGAAGTTTCAACATCAAGGTTCTACCACCCAAATACCACTTGCATGCTACAATTTACAAACAAACAACCAATTAGGATAAACATACAAAAATTAAGCACTAAACTTATAGAATGAATCAATTCTACATTGCAAAACCACACAAAATGAAAAATAAAATATTCCCAAAGTTGTGTTGTGTAATGCACTTGAACATGTTGTAAGTTGCAACTCCCTTTGAACCTTGAACACAAGTGCTTGAAGAACCTTGAATGTGGGCTTGAACAATGCCTATGCAAATCAACAAATGTGCACTATTGATCAAAGTGACCAATTTACAAAATCACAAAAAGAAAAAACCCCATTGAAACATCTTGGTTCTTGAGTCTTATGTTGCATTGCACATAGCGCAATGTGTTTGAAGTTTTCAATAATCCACAAAGTGCACTTAATTATAGATTACAAGAGTTGTGAATGAAAAATGATGCACCTCAAACTTCAATCTTTGACATTGTGACTTACAAGCTACAATTCATTCACAAGTCTTGACTTAAGTGAACAATCAAACTCAACTTTTGCCACCCCAACCTTTGGCTATTGGTGGTTATCCTTGCATACATTTTACATCCTTCATAAACAATAACATGTAAAATTTGCACCTTTAGCAACTTCTAACCATAGGATGGAGAACTTCTCATGAATCAAATGATTGTTATCACTCCGAAATGGAATAACAAAATGGCCAATAACATTGTGCTTGAGAAGAACATTAAATCTTGATAGATGATATTGGCAAAATATATTTGCAACATATGCAAGCTAACTAACTGATTTCCAGGAGCGCACCTAATCTTGATCCAACTCATAGCCTTATTTAAATTAAAATAGGAAAAGCAATAGAAAAGGAAAGTCATTTCTAGGTACGATAAAATTCATACCCTAATGCATGAAATAACATAGAACAAATAAGCTAAGATTTAGCACTACTATATTACTTGATGAAGCCTACAGGTCAACAAGTAAGTTTATCGCAATAATAATTTCCGAAACAACATTCAACCAAAGACTTGGGGATGTTATTATAGGGAAATTCAAAATTGCAGCAGGCGGCAGGTTCGTTATTTTAGCTTTATTTTGTATTATAAAATATGCCTCTACATTCCTACCCAAATCATCAGATAACTATCAAAGAGTCTTTTACCCACTAACCTTATAACAAGAACTATCACCATGTCAACACCTGCATGAAAGTTATCCTTTTAGCAACATAGCCATTACATTCATTGCCCTTTGGCAAGGTGACACTTTGAATTGTTCCCTTTTAGCAACACTTGTCTATGTTCAAGTGATCATGCTATCGATGTCAATTTAAAAAAAATCTCAATGTGGTAGAAACCTCTTTTTTTTAAGCCTCCTTTGAGGAAGTTGTTGCCATTTTTTTGGGTCGTTTTTTGGCAAAATTTTGCCAAAAAAAATACATGAGAATAGATTGATTAGTGACCAAACACTTAAACTCTCAAGGTAGGCCAGATCCAAAGGGAGGGCTTCATTTTGGTGTCCAAACAAAACTTGAACCCCTCCTCTTCTAACATAGTAATAATCTTCGAAAAAGGATTAGAAATGAGAAAGTTACGGTCCCCCCAAAGTAAAGAGGGTCAAGAACTCAAAAAAACAAACCACCAAACACTACAAAGGCTGATTCTTGAACACCCAAAAAATTCCTTGTTACTCTATTGCTATTAGAGTTCAAAGATTGGCATTCCTATAACACTTTACATCTTTTGAAATGAATAAAAAATAAGAAAGTTATGAGGTTTGAAAATAGAAGGGGTCCAAAGAGAAGAAAAAGGAAAAAAAAACGCATTTTGTAAGTTGAAAAGCTTATTTTTCTTCTCGTTATTTTTCCATTACTCCTTTTCCTTTGCACTCCAAAGATGATTTCTAGAGCTTGAGGTAGCCTCCCATAACATTTTAAATCACTCAAAATGAAGCACAAATGATGAAGATAAAATAAGTGTTCAGTCATAGGCAGCCAATCGGTGATGGGCCGATCTACCCTACAGCAAAGTAGAGATTTGCGAGTCAACCCGTCATTGGAAAGAATTGCAACAATCAAATCAACAGGCTAATCACTGGGCAATTGGGTATTGCTAGATAAACTTTGCTATATTGATGTGTTCTGGTGTTGTTGGATGATCAATGCATGAACATCCAAAATCAGAACTTAAAAGTAAAAACATCCTTGTGAACCAATAGATGGGTACAAACAAGTTCATGTGTGGATGGATGTACAAATATCCTTGTATATGAATGAAGTGAAACATCTCAAATATTTGAACATGGCCACTAGGCTACCACCTTGTCCTAGGCCTCTTATTTTGGTAATGCCCCCCACCTTGGCGTTTGAAGTGACACATGCCAAATATTTGAACATGGCCATTACGCTACCACCTTGTCCTAGGCCCCTTACTTTGATAATGCCCGCCCAGCTTGGAGCTTTACCCAATGTAAAGCCGAGGCAAACATTATCATAATACCTAAACTTACATAGATCACAAGGCAGTAGGAGCAAGAGATATTTTATACCAACGGTTTAGTGGGACAGACCTGTAAGCATAATAACCTCTGGGGTGGGTTATTTCATACCTGAAAAGCATCTCATTTTTATGTCATACTTTGATTTTTATGGCATGTAATGCCATCAACTTTGGACATTACCAGAATTAGGCTTGGCTCAGCTCCACCTAGTGCAGGCCCGTATTCCAACAATGCCCATGGCCTTGGGTGTTACCCTACACATAAAGTCCCTCCTGTGACTAAGTAACTAGGCATAAGGTCTCTCCCGCTCCTAAATAGTAGGTCTAAGATGCCTACTCTTTTTTAGGAGGGACATTCACAGCTGTAAAGCACTGCGTGGATTTTTCCTTTGTAATTTCAGCTTGGTTACCTACCTGAAGAAACCTGTTTTCAGCAAGGGGGATCTTCCATGGTGGAAGGTACCAGCCAGGCTGTACTGGAATCTTCTGACCAGGGGAAGGTACCATACAGCCTGTCACTATTTCTACAAAGTGAAAAAATTCCAGCTCTGCTTTATGTAGAAGGACCTGAGTACAGGCCCTTGGGTGATTTTTGACCTGTTCCCTCGGCCTACTGGCCTCGGACACAGATCTCAAATTACAGAAGGGCCTGTACTCAGGCCCTTCTCCTGTACATAAAGTGACCTCCAAATACACTTTTAAAAAAATTCTTGGAAAGCTCTGCGCCAAGATGGTGTATTATGTTCAACAAGATTGTATTGTCTACCCATCACATTTAAAAAAGAAGTCAGTCACCATTCCTTGTTGCAATTGATTTTTCATTTCCTCTCCTTTTTTCATCAACCTTCCATCCAACTTTTAATATTTCTTCCCCTCCCTAGCATTTTCATCTTTCTTATTGCCTTCCATTGAAGGTCATTGGGTATTAGGCAGGCCTCCTTAAATGTGGGATTCTAAAAATAGACCCCACTTTTACCACATTTAAGCCTCGCCGGACCCCACTTTTAAGAGAATGAGTCATGCATTGTCCAAATGTGCAAAACGATGCACCTGGGGTTGATTGCAGTTATAGGTAGACTTGCGGACCTTGATGTGGACCTTGCTGTGGACCTTCTTGCAGACCTCCGCGTCACTGTAGTGATCATGCCACCGAAAAAAAAGTCGAGCCCCTAGCAGCCAACCTACAAACAGAAGCTCGGGCTGCGTGTGACGAACCGCGATGTCAAGACATCTGCGGTTATTGAGGCAGTTTGCTTGTTTTGCAAATACTTTGGGCGGCAAATCGACATGGCGAATCGGAAGCGCGCTGTGGGCGTCACGAACCAGACGTACGGGCTCGACTTCCGTGCTGATGTCATGACCAAACACATGGAGTCACAACACCACGAGAAATGGAGCGAGTACCAGGCATTGTCGCTGTCCGAACAATTCAAGTTCTTCAACGGGATTGTGTCGCGCAACAACATGCTGCACCGGTACATTGAGATTGACGACGACGAGCTGACGCTCAAGATTTCAAACGTCGTTGTCGATACGATCATTGGCGAGCTCTTGTTCCGGCCCGAAGACGAGATGGTTGCCATCGAGCACAACGATGGCGAGGCTCTTGATCTGAATATCGTTGAACGTGCTGCTCGTCTGATCAAGCTGAAGCGCAACGCATTGTTGTTGTTCAAGCCGGACGGCGAAGCTGATGATGGGTCATATGTTGTCGTGATCAAGAATGTCAAGTGGTTCCAACTCATCATTAAGCATGCGTCGTGCGGCATGTCGTTTCGGTAGATCATGACCGTAATCGGACACACGCGTGATGTGATGAGCATCGGAAAGTTGAGCGTTGTGAGTGACCATCTGGTCGGCAAGTATGTCCGCGTGTTCGTTGGCGTCGCTCTAACCAAGATCGGCGTCCTGCTTTCGAGCGACGACGTGTGGGCATTCTCTATCGCGTTTGATGGCAGCACCCATCACAGCACCGCGTTCTTCGATGTCCGCATCCGCATCTTTGTCAAAGGGATCCTCTACAACTTTCAACTGATCGTGATGCCACACTTCGGTCGTCATACAGCCGACATGTAGGTCAAAATGCTTGTGACGCTCTCGGTGCGCTCTGTGTGTCCTGGGCCGACAAGCTGATCGGTGTTACGACCGATGGTGAGCGCACGAACATGGGACACATCATCGGCATTCAGAAGTAGCTTGTTGACCTCGTGACACATGATGTGATGCAGGTAAACTATGTCAACCACCAAGCCGATCTCATTGTTCAAGCCATTGTCGAGCTGATTGATGGAGGCGACTTCGTCGCAAAAGTCTACGAGGCAACGGTCTACCTTCACAAGCAGAACACACTGATCACCGAAATGGGTGTCGCTAACCCGAAGAAGATGAATCGGTGGGTTGCACTGAACAGCGTCCTCTAGTTCGATATCAAGTACGAGTGGTAGATCATCGCGTTTCTTGACAAACGGCATGAGCAGCGTGGTGTCGCTGTCCCGCCCGTTCTGTCGGAAACGTGGTGGGTCCAAGTCTTTGCGGTGGCACCTAGCTTAGAACTCGTCCACAAGATGTTCTGCGAGCTACAAGCTCGCCTCCTTTTCATCTGCCAGCAACGCGCGTACGTCAACAAGCTCGCGATCGACCTTGATGGTGTACGAGCTGCACCGCATCGATATGGACGTCGAGTTCGGAGACCTCGATGCATCGAACTACTTCCAGCAATCCAATTGGTTCGTCACCTTCGAATCACTCGAGTTGTTCGTCTGTAATCAGGGATCTCGTATCGAGGGCCACTTTGATGCGATCGACGACTCCGCTCAGTGCGACGTACTCACATTGATTGGCATGTTCGCTGTGAGCATTGTTCAAGGCATTATCAACATGTAGGCTGAACGCAATTCACACAACGAGCCTGCCGACAAGGAGGCGCCGCCCGTCATGCCGTCCGATCTCGTTCGTGTTCAACCTGTCATGTTCTTCCACGACGTCTTGCAGCCGCGCAATGTGCACCTGATCAAAGCGAATTGGGACGAGGATGCCATCTACGAGATCGAGCAGCAGCATCGCAATCTCGTCAAGGCGTACAAGTATGAACCCCCCGTCAAGACGATTCTCGATCAGCACGACCACAAGACGAAGTTTTGTAACCGAACATGGGGTGACCGGACAACGTTGCCGTTCTGATCCAGATCCTGATTTTGTTTGCACCAGCACTTGGCTGGCGGCGCATTACTTCTCATCACTAAGGCAATGCATGACGGCTGCTTTGGTTTGATCATGGAAACTCACCACTTGAGGAGGACGGCACGGGATTACGGCAACAGAGGTACTGGCCTTTATGGTTTGAGGCGGCGAGAATGCATGGTGGCGTCGGAATTGGCATTCATGATGGAGGTGAGTGGCAGTTGAGGTTGGATCCTGGGAGTTGGGGATAGGTAGGAAGGTGCTTCCGGAGGAAAGTAGAATGGATGGAGAGAGGAGGAGAAAGATGGGGAGGAGAGATTTTTTAAAAAGAGAATTTTGGGGGAAGAAAGGATTTTTGGCAGGAGCTCAGAGCTTCGTGGCTAGTTTTATTGATTTTCTTCCGCTGCGTTAGAAACTAGGAAAGAGCTAGCTCCTGAGTTTGGGAAGAATCGGATCGAGTAAGGAATGAGGTTGTAGAATAGAGCAATTTTGGGAGGAGTGGAGGAGATCAACAGATTTGAGTGGTCTGTTTCCAGAGGAGAGCGTGATCGTAGACAGATAGATGTCAGACCTTTGTTCGATGTTCTAGGAGTTTGGATGCTTGCGTTGGCGGAGACTTTTTCTGCAAATCTGAATTGTGAAATTCCATCCTGGGAGCTCTGTGCAGGGATTGTGTTTGTAGGAGGCTCAGATGAGTCTGGGTCGGTGAAAGTTGTTGTGCATGCTCTGTTGATGTGTGAATGCTCAATGCTAGATCAGTCACAAGCAATGCAGTAGAGTCAGAGGGGTCTAGTTGTTGTCTGGTCCCTCTCTTTTTGGTGACAGTTTAACGATGCGTGGGAGGCTCTGGGTATTCGGTTCACGACCCTGCGGACGTTTTGTGATGGTCTCACTACGCTGTTCCCCAACTCAACCTCCGTCGAATCAGATTTTTCCGTTCTCAAATGGGAAAAGGACCCGTACCGCGACAATTTGCTCGACCTGTCGCTGAAGGGTGTCTTCCAAAGCAAGCAGTTTGAAGCACTGGCCATCATTTGAACCGTGTTTTTTATCTGGCGTCGCTATCATGAATAAAAAAACACAACAGAGGCACCTATTTGACTGAATTCTAAAATGGCCCACCTGGACCCCACTTTTAGCTGCTAAAAGCTGTAAAAAGTGCTAAAAGTGGGGTTTACCACTCTGGACCCCCCAGTCGACCCCACCTTTAGCTTACGAGGGCTAAAAGTGGGGTTTACCACTCTTAAGGTGGCCTGGTATTAGGTATGCAAATCGGTGATAAGTAATAGACCAATAGGAAAATTTTGGAACAATGATAGAATTTTGGGGTTAAAGTTTTAAACATGAACTGGAACAAACTGATTTGGAATTTTGGGAACATACTACTGACAAATTTACTACTGACAAATTTTGCACAGATATCCATGGAAACCTTGGAAAGATAAAATCGGAACAATTTTAGGACATCATTAAGAACTTGAGGAACATAAATAGCAAAACTTGAGTTTTGGATAATAATGTCAAAAACCTAGGAACATTGATGGGGCAATGAACTTTGGGTTCATTTTGGTAAGTATTGGAGCCTCATCATGGAGGGCTTTGAGAACAGAACTGCCTACAAGGACACAAATTTGGAAAGGTAGGATATTATTGTATTGCTGCAACATGCAGGACCATTTGGGACTTTTTTGGGAGTAGCATCCAAAAGAACAAACATACTTAAACAACATTGAGGAGTGCGTGTGCGTGTTTTTTTCCTTGAGAACTCAACAGCAGACATTACTGAAAAGCTGTTGGTAGTACCCAAGTGAAGCCCAATGGTAGAAGACATGACTGGACTTTCCCTTTGCTTGCTAACAAGTTTGAACTTAGGACTTTCGTGGTACCAAACCGGGGGCCTTATCACTCAGCCATCAGCCCTCAAGGCAACAATGTAGAGAAGATTTTCTTATAACCCATACTTATAGGGTTTTGAAAATTTTCAAAATCAAGGAGCCACTAGATCTGGATTTCCAAAAGAAATCCGGAATAAAATGACCATTGATTCTGGGATTTTGAAAAATTTCAAAGAACAAGCAGGTTTCCCTCAAAAAGAACCCACAGTCCAAGGTAGGTTATTTGACTAGATATTTGATTTTTGAGAACCATGATTCGAAGGCAAAAAC
>Ga0209611_10006591_pt1 | contig 18920 bp, 15 predicted proteins | sample S1TSphgellanicum_3_FD_187693 | JGI IMG/M metagenome (GOLD analysis project Ga0209611, IMG submission 187693) | Host-associated microbial communities from peat moss isolated from Minnesota, USA - S1T2_Fc - Sphagnum magellanicum MG (SPAdes) (version 2) | ecosystem: Host-associated > Plants > Peat... | reverse complement strand
GAATTTTAAGAGTTAGAAGAACCGCAAATTCAAACGCACGTCTCGCAGTGAGTATCACGACCACAGACGCACAAAATAATGAGTATCAGATTGCCGTTCCTTTTACTCCCAATTCAGATTTTTCAGAAGAAAATATTTTTCAGGCCATTTTAAATCGATTGGCTTCAAATCAATCCATTAATTTGGATTTGAATTTAAGATTTGATTTGATTGATGATCCAGCCTCAGGAGTAGGATGTGGAGGCACTCACATGATTTTGGATCGATTGGCAAGTACCAAAAAAAGTGTGGTTCAAATTCATCCAGAAATGGACAGCTTCAAATGCGCAAATGAGTGCGGATTACAGCTGGTCGTGCTGGGAATTGCATATCTTCTGCACAATCCTTTAGGAACAGCACTATCGATTCATGAAAATACTCGTCTAATCTGGAAAGAATTGGGGTTTTCTGAATTCACTTACACGCAGTGTACAAAAGATAGAAACAAATTTCGAATTCGTCACGAATTGGCACTTCAAATCCGAAAATGGTGTCCATCTCATGTTTTAGAAGATACACATTCCTTTTATGATTTTTTACGTACCCAATGGAATCTTCAAGTGGTTTTGTATGACGTTCGTCAAAAATTTCATTGCGTGTATCCCAATCCAATTTCACAAGATGATCCATCTATCAATCACATTTTTGGATTATTGGAGGAAAGTCAGAATGGAACTCGGCACGTGGACTTTTGTCATTCTCCACAAACTTGTGTGGATACCAATGGATTAGGACGAATTTGTGAAAGATGTTTTGAATTATTTTCTCGTTCGAAAGTTTGTGCAAATTTGGTTTGCAAACAGCAAATTGTGGTGAATTGTGAAAGGTGTCATACTTGTTTTGGATTTTGCCATGCATGTAAAACACAATCCTGTGGAAAAATTGTTCCCCTTTCTGATCCAGAAGATGAAAATTATGAAGATTGTGCACCTTTAGCATTATTTCGAAATTGTGGAAAATGTTTTACTCAGTTTTACAGCTTGCGATGTCAGGAATTGCACGAAGATATTTGTGATTTGATGGTATCTGAAAAATGTTTAAAATGTGGAAGAAGTCAGCATCGCGGATTAAAATGTGATGAAATTCGGTGCTTACTTTGTTCAGATAAGTTGAAACCAGAAGAACGAACTTCTCATGTCTGTTATATGAAACGAGTCGAGTTAAAAAAGCCGAAATCCAATTATTGGGTTTACGATTTTGAGGCCTGTTTGGATTCTGAAAATCGCCATGTTCTCTATTGTGCAACAGCTTGGCCACTATTTCCAATTGATGTCAATCAATTGCAGAAAGAGTACCATTTGAGAGAAATGGATCCATTTCCTGGTCAACCCGTATTTATTTTCTGGGGATTGGGTGGAGTGAAATATTTTTTCGAACTCATTCAAGAACCGATTTGTAACGGCGCTATTTTCTTTGCTCACAACGCTGGCAAATATGATTCGGTTTTTGTTGAAAAATACATGGTTGAGCTCAGAGGTGAAATTCCATCCAAAATTCAAAGAGGAACTAAAATTATTTCTATGGAATTCAGCTCCAACAAAGTAACCTTTAGAGATTCTCTTTGTTTTATCACTTCATCCTTAAGAGCCATGTCGGATAATTTTGGAATTCAAGAATTGAAAAAGGGATTTTTTCCGCATAAATTGATGACGGTTGATTTTCTTTTGGAAGCTGCGTCCACCAATTTTTTAGTCGAAAGGCCTCCTATTGAAATGTGGGAAAACGATTTTGCAAAAAGCAAAGAAGGCTTACAGACTCAAAAAGAATTGGCAGTATTTTTAAAAGAATTTTATTCACAGCCAACGCTTTGGGATTTGAAAAAGGATTGTATAGATTATTGCATCAGCGATACCTTTCTCTTAGGGCAAGTTTTAAAAGTTTTTGGACAGCGATGTGGTTCTTTAGCACAAGCGATTCAAGTGGATGTTCAATTTGATTGTTTTCAATACATGACACTACCGAGTGCTGTTATGGGTTTGTACAAGGCGATTTCCCTTCCTGAAAAAACGTTATGTGTAATTGATAGGTATACATCTTTAGTTGCAAAAGAGGGAATTTCATGGGTGTTGTATCAATGTTTTTTAAATGGATGGAGTGTTGAAAATCAAATTACGTTTTTTCCATCATCTTTTGAGCAATTTTACGTTATTTCAACCTGCGATCAACCTAAAATTTGGTTTTGTTTTTTAATGTGTTACGACACAGGATGCGGAAGATGTAATCGTCCTTACCACAGAAATTTTCGGGAAGACAAATTTTTTTATAAATTGATGTCTGAAACTCGAAATAAAATGGCAAAATTGCAGTTAATGGCTTACGAATCGCAATCACAAATCATCTCGATTACAGAGCATGAATGGAACGCTATCAAAAAAACTCAGGATTTCAAAAGTTGGATTAAAAATAATTGGAATGACTTTACGGATTGGATTCCTTTGGATCCCAGAGATGCCTATAAAGGAGGAGTTTCTGAAGTGTACAAATTGTCTCATCCCGGTTCGTTTTGCATGTCGGATTTTGTAAGCCAATATCCTACGGCAATGTTGGGATTTTCTTTTTCACCTTTGACGGGTGAACAGATTTTTTGGGATATGCCCACAGGTAATCCGGAAAAAATTCATTTTCCAACGATTGAACAAGTGGAAAAAACGAAATGCTTAGGAATTGTGAAATGTCGGGTGCTTGCACCCGATCAATTGTATGCGCCTTTTTTAGGTTATCAAGCTTCATCCAAAATTTGCCCTAATGCGTATGAGGTGATTTACGGATTGTGCAGATTGTGTATGGAATCTCGAAATCGATTTTCATGTACTCATACAGCTTTGGAAAGGAGTTTTACAGGTACTTGGACAATAACCGAAATTCAGTACGCGTTAACTTTGGGTTATCATTTGCTTTTTGTATCGGAAGTTTGGTTCTATCCAGGACGAAGTCATGAATTATTCAAAGATTTTATTGTCCCCTTTATTAAAACCAAAATATGTGCTAAAAAGCACGGATTGGTGAACGAACAAAATGAATTTACTGAACAGGGTCAGGAAGTAGCTGCTTATTTAAAATTGATGACCGGACAAGATGTCATTCCAGACGATTTTACAGACGCTCCTGTTGATCGAAATACAACGAAATTGATGATCAACTCGATTTATGGTAAATTTGGCCAGCGACCCATTTTTCCACACTGTGCAGCTTTTACTGAGTCGGATGAAGATGTGAAAAAATGCGAGGAACTGCTTCAAAATTCAAGCGTGGAACTTCAATCTTTTGATTTAATTCCAAGGACATGTCCCGATGGAACAAAAGATATGGTTGCAGTGATTTCATACGAAACGCAGTATGCTGCCAGCACGGGAGATCGAAAAAAGCATGACCATATTGCTGCTTACATTACCGCTTATGGAAGAATTATGCTCAATCAAATGGCACAAGTGTTAGGGGACAAAATGATCTACTGCGACACCGACTCGGTAGTGCATTCGCTGATCACACCTTTACCCTATCAAGTGGGTTTTAGAATTGGGGATTTGGAATTGGAACTTCCGGAAGCCCATAAATGGGTTGCAAATGGTAGGAAAAGTTACATGTATCAAAAATTAGGAGGTGAAGATGTGTGCAAACAGAAAGGAGTCAGTTTGAAATTATCCATGGCGGGTGAATTTACGGTTTGTCGCATGTTGGAAATGATACAAGAAACTCGAGATTACGTGGACGAATTGGAAGAAAAAGGGTGGACCTACGATGAAGCTTTAGAAGCGCTAAGAAAAGAGTTGGATCGACCTCAATTGCAAGCAACACAGCGCCAATTTGTTACCAAACGAAAAAAATTGGTTGCGGAAAAATTAACCGTGGAAAATGTGAAGAAAACCTGTTTTCTACTGGAAGCCAGCAAGCGGAGAATTGTCGAATACGGAAATTTAATTGACACCCTTCCATTTGGTTACAAAGAATAAACATCATTCTTTTTAAAAAATGGAAGATGCATCATCCCATTTACAATGGGTGCAGGCCCCTATCCAATTGATTTCATACAAATACGGCGATATGACAGACGAAGAAAAATTGGCTTGGGCACAGACTCGTTCCTCTATGACTCGATGGATTGAAACCATAGATGAACAGGAAGATGATTTGAAACAACAGCTGTGGAAATTCTCTTTAAGAAAAGAGCGGGAACGAATTCATCAAGATTTAGATTTGGCTCTCTATGATTCGGTCAGTGCCGCCCGAAAACGACAATGGGAACATGTGGCCAAGGTTTTGGCGTGGCCTATCTCAGTGATCAACATTCCTACCTTAAAAGAAATCGAATCGGCTCATATTAGCGAAGAATGAACTTTCAGCATTACTTAGAACAATTAGATACTGAAATAAAACTGGACCACTTTCATGTGGTGCTTTACAATTGCAATACGATTTTAAGTCCCGATGAATTTCCATATCCATTGCAAGGACTGATTAAACAATTTTTATTTGAAAACTTGTACTGCTTTCAATTTCGAGAAGCTGAGCTTGAAGTGGACTGGACTCTCCCTTCTGAACTTCAAGATGCTTGCTGTTGGTCGGTCTATCATTGGATGTCGTCTTACTTTGATTTTTTCTATCCTTATCAATTTGAAAGCGAAATTGTAGATTTGACGAGACCTGAAAGTTTCGAATGGATTTTCAATCGAACCGATTTGTCATGTCTTCAAAAATTGAAAAAGCTGCTTTCTCTATGGAAAACATGGGTATTTCATTGGAAAAACCATTTTCACAATTCCGAATATGCAGATGTTGCACAATTAATTCTCCGAAAGACGTTTCATAGTTGGTCGGAAAAATGGTCGGGTAAAACCATGCAGGAACATGAACTGAAGAACTGGGTGACGGAAGAAGCATTCTCTCCAAATATTCACATCTATCGCAATCCGTTTGATCATTCATTCCATGGAAGGCAAAAAAAGCGCAGGCGCAGTTCCGAGAACCTTGAGCTCCTCTAGCTCTTCCTCCAACAGCCGCTCTAAAAAGCAGTTTTACAAGAGCAATCCCAAGTTTCGTGTACTCAAATACAATGTTCCGATGTCTTCTCTTTTGCCTGCCGGTCATGCCTGGACAAAATTTGCCAAATTTGTGGAGGAGAAGAAGGAGCAGGTGTTTCAAATTGAAGGAACTGTCGCTTCTTTGACGGAGAACTATGGGGGGAGTTTGACCGTGTCCGTCCAGGCGGATACACTCAAGTCGTTGCCTCAATTGGACAAGGCAGTGAAGGCCGCATCGATTGAAGGGTTGCAAGTTCGAACTCCTTGGTGGCGAAAAGGAATGGACATTTCCAACAATGGCAATGTGTATTTGAATTTCAAGATCAAGAAGGAGTTTCAGCAAGAGAATTGGTTGGAACCCTTTTTTCAGATTGGAAGAGATGTGTTTGACAAGGAAGTCAAGGTGCAGTTTCAGATGAGCACGTACTGCAACTATCCCGAACATGGAAAGCATGGGTTCAGCTTTGCGATTGTCGCTCAGCCCGAATTGAAAGATGCTGAAGTTGCAGTGAAAGATGAAGATGAAGAAGACCCTTTGCCAGGAGGAGCACCTCAAGAGTACTACTCTGGTGGAATTGGTTCTTTCAATATGGAAGACGCTGACTTTGGATTGTTGAGTGAGGACTAAACTAAACATCATTTTTCCTATTTCAAACATGAGTGATTCCTTTCAATGTGGAGTTTGCCTGGAACACATTGAATGCAGAACGCATCCTAAAATGGTTTTACCTTGCAACCACAATTTATGTTCTAGTTGCTTTGTAAACTTGACGAGCAATCAGTGTCCATTTTGTAGACAGGTTTTTGCACACGATATTCAAATTAGTTCTGTCATGATGGGGAAATTACAAGAAGGCTGCATTAAATGGATAGAAGATAAGCTGGAACAACGCGTCAATGAACATATTCATCTTTTACAGCAACAATCTTTTCCAATGGCGGCTTATTTACAACCGGATCTTCGACAATCTTCAAGAAGACGACGCCCCAGAAGACAGACCGTCAATACGTCGCAACATCTCAATACATCTCTTCCCCTGCCTCTATTAGACCCCAATTTGTTTCATCATTTAATCGGATTTAATTTATTTGAAAATTAAATAAATTAAATAATAAATGTTGTCCTGGGTCATTCAATGGCTTTCATCCCTTTTTTCTTTTTCAGAAAGAAAAAGAAGAGGCGGAATTTTTATTTCCGTGTGTTGCAGTGAAGTGGATGTGGAAACCAACCGGTTGCGTGCAACCCGAGCGGAATCTATTTCCGATGTTGCAATGTTGCAGCAGGATGCAAAGGATGAAAAAAGGTTTGTGGAGGCGAACTTTCATTCTCCTCGGAAAAAGAGAAGAAAATGGGAGTTCCGTTCTCCAAGGATTTGGAGGAGTACTTGTTGCGGAGACAGTGGCTCAACTTAAAAAAAAGTTGGGAAGAGATTGAAGTGATCATCGTCATGAAAGTGGGTCGACGTTCCTCTTTTCAACATCGCTTTCATCTCTACTTGGATCCGGATTTGTCCTCTTTGTGCAGCAAATGGGGTGTGTTTTCTTTCATGAAGCGCAACAATTCGTTGAACATCTACCGTTTGCGCGAGATGAGTCCCGTTGAAGAAAGGCAAGGCATGACCTACTTTTTGTTGTTTGCATGCGCGTATTACTGCTACATGATTCCGTTTCAGTACTTGGCATTGAATGCAGCCTACTCGCGCTCATGGGATTCTTTCTCCTATCAAGATGTGATTCAGATGTATGTCGAGGGATATTTGGAGGAACATCGGATGTTTACCACCCATACGGATTCGTGGATCTTGCTGCACGGATTTATTGAAGAGACGAAACAGTTGAATATTCTAAAACTTTACGATTTGATTCCAGCGGCGGACAAGAATTTGTTTCCATTGCCTGAAAAGGATCAAAAGGATTTTATCCAGCGCTTTCATGTCCTCCCGTTCCACGATGTGGCACTCTTGTTTGCCAAAGCCTGCCGTGCCCATTCTTTAGTCAAAAAGTATTACTCTACTCCAGAACGGATTCTACACGGACGCCAGTTTTCATTGCCTGCCATGCTGTTTAACGAAGACTCCAAAAAAGTGTTAAACATCCTGATGATGGATGTTTGTATCGAGTCGATGCATGGAATGCTTCCAACTTCTCGCTATTTGTGCATCCCATCTGCCAAGCACTACCTCTTTGTTGTGGACCGCTACATGTCCACCGTGTTTGTGCCTCTCGCCGAACTTTGTGTGCCGTTCGAGGTTTACTCGGCCTGCGAAATGAGTGCCATTCCTTATCGAGTCCTGCGCATGGATCCTTTGCAGATGAACCTTCCTTTTCCGATGAGTGAACAAGAACAGATCAATATTCCGCATTACTGTGCGTTGTTGAAAGGTCTTTTTATTAAAAAAAATTAAACTGCCACTTTCACTCCATTGTGCATTTCGGTTTTATTCTCCTTGGCCAACTTAGCGGCTTGAAGTTTAGCCGCACGAACTGCGACACATTTATCAAATGCTGCCCGTCTTGCGTCGGTCATGACATAGGGCTTTCGCTCCTTTTTGCTCTCTCCTTCGCTAAGACTTTCGATTTTCTTGGGAAGGCGGGTTTTCTTTGAAGACTTCGATTTTGTTGCTGTTTCTTTTTGGTCAGTAGACTCTTTGTCCGCATGAACAGAAGGGAAAACATCTGAGAGGATATTCATATTTTGCTCAAATGATCCCTTATTGCTGAGTCATCGACCTAGAAGATCGATTTTTGCTGACCCTTCGGCCGACATCGAGCATTTGATTTTGCTGAACCGCTAATTCAGGTAATAAAAAATTTCCGTTTTTAGGAAGATTGGGATCGAGTGGCGGAATCATGGTTGCACTGGATGTAAACAGATAAGGGTGTGGAGTAAACAAATGTTGATAGGAAAACTCAGTGTTTGCAGGTTGTGCATATGCATCCATTCTTTAGATTCAGGTAAATGACGATCTTTTATTTTAATTTGTAGCTGAGCATGTTGATAAAATTGTAAGGGTAGACTAAAATTCCTCGCAAGAATGCCAAGGAGAATGCGCGATGACGATCTTCATCCCAAAAATCTGTCATCATGTTTTCGTTGATGTAGACAATGCGCACAAGATAGCCCTGTTTACCTTCATGAAAATGATCCTTGTACAAAACAAACATTCCAATCGGGTGCACGTGTTCACTTAAAAAGCGTTGAATCATGGCATGTTGCAAAATGGGATCCGTGATGGCGAGGTAGGATTGGATCAAATCCAGGACAACGTCTCGCTTGGTCTTCATGATGTCATGAACCATCTCCTGCTTGTCTGTTGCGCAGCTAACTTCCTCATCAAAATCTTCAAACAAGCTATCGGCAAAGTCTTCCATCTCTTGCATTTATGCTGAATGAAACGAAAGATGATCTACTGCAACAGCAGCAAAAAAAAAATTTGAATTGCAACATGGATGCAATGCAACATGCAACGATCGGAATTTATTTTTTATTCGAGTGTGACCATTCGTTTCATAATGGTTTTTCGGAACTCTTTCTTTTCGGGTGTATCGGAATTGTCTTCAACTTGGCGGACTGGCAGTTTTTCCAAGAACACCTTCATTTCGGGATCATTTTCGGGATCCAATGAAATTCTTGTCCAAGATTCCCCTCCTACACTAAAAGGTTCCCATTTCAATTTCATGTCCGTGTACAGTTGATGCAGCGCGGCTTTTTCCTTTTCGTCAACGGCATCCTCTTCATGAATCGTTTGGAGCCGATCTTTTTTCTCATCATCATTAATGTACAGTGGTCGATCCTCGGGAACCGTATCACCCGATCTTGGTTTTTCCTTCTCTTCAACCTCTTCCTCCTCATCCTTCTTTTCCTTTTCACTCTTCTCATCATCAACAACCACCTGTGCTTGTTCAACGGTTGGACTGATCTCATCCATCCACTTGAAGATTTCCATTTCCAATTCATCACGCTGCTTGCAAAAATCGTACAGACTTTGCCATTTTTGTGTCTCTGAAAAGTTTTTGGGAATACCGCGATATCTTTCCCAAACATGTCGAGTCGTGGTCTGCAATTTTTCTACCCAAGGTTGACGAGAATGATACAAAGACAAGCGGCGTAGTCTTCTGTAAATTCGACGATGAAGGTTCATCAAGTGACCCAAAGTCACATCCAACGCATCCCAATTTGCCTCACACTTGACAAAACACCATTGCAAAAATTCAACGGAAAAATTAATCCATTCTAAAGGAAGTTTTCCCGTTTCACTGTTGACTAATTCCTGCGGAGGTACAAGTAGGGAAATGATGTTAGAGTTGGGGTGTGAAGCTGCCATGTTGAATTGAGTCAAATGATTCGGAATGACCAATGCAGGTGCTTCGTTTCTTTTCCTTCGGCAACGGAACTTTTATAAACACTTCATACTCCTCGGGCCGCTCGGTCTGTGTGTATTCCGCTTTTTTCCCCGTTAGTTTGCGCGTGTTTTTGGAACGGATTGCAGGTTTTTTAGGTGCTTCTTGTTCCTTCGTAGGAACAAATTTTTTCACAAGGTTTGCACAATCTGCTCCGTAGGCAAGTGAATTTTGCATGAAAATAGTAAAAATGTGTGTTTTAGTTTTTAGAATCGAACCAAATTGGCAGTTTCTTGCAAAGTTGCGACCGCGTCGCACAATGCAAACATGTGCACGTTGAAAGAACGATTGCCGACTCCACTTGAGTTTGTTGTAGAAGAACCCGCACCAAAGGCAGTAGAAATGTTGGAGGCTCCAGTAGGATCTTTAAAATACAAATTTAAGGCAATGGAGCCCGCTTGTGAAGAATCAATTCCGGTAGTAAATGTTCTGACCCAATCTTTAGCCAAGTTCATACCATACACGGTTCCAGAACTGTCCGTGTAAGTACATCGCTGATAAATGGAAAGATTTGCAGATTGAACCGTTCCTGAAGATTGACCCAAATATCCACCAGCGATTAGGTTCCGTGTCTTTTTAATCATCGGCCGAGTTAAGGAACAATTGAAAGATTGGGAACCTGCAACTGCGAAAAACTTTTCCAGTTCCAAAATGTGTGCTTCCCAGTAAGGTCGATTGGTTCCGTCAGGACGGATTTGGTACATGTATACGGGATATTGTTGACCACCCACTTGTACGTATTGTTCAGTTAGACGTCGATTTTGAAACGTTGATAAATTGGCTAAGGCCAAACACTGTAGCAGATCATTGGGTTCAGTATCCAGCACGGGATCTTGAATGACAAAAATAAGCCCCGTTAATGAACGAACGTTAATGGGAACTTGAATTTGCAGCAGACCCGAAGATTGTGAAGTGAAAGATAATTTTCGATAAATCGGTTTTTTAAACTTGATGGCAATTCCTGATGGTGATGAAAAGGCCTGTTGCCACCGCAAAAAGTCGTCTGCAGCGGGTTTGACCAGATCTAAAAGCAACTGAGCGTTATCAATTTGATATCTCATGGTTCTTTGAACAGATGGTAGTTCCCATAGCGAAAGCATACTTGCAGCGCCATTTTGAGCTGGATCTCTTACCGAAAATAAACAATTTGCAATTGTAGGAGCTAAAGGCGCTGTCGTATTCGTTAAAGCGTTTCCGTAAGTACTGTATGGATTGGTTAAACTTCCTGGAGTAACTAAAACCGCATCATAGTTATGTATAACACATCGACCTCCTCTTAAAAAAATGGTGTTCATCGCATTAGCAATATCAGCTGTTGCGATTGCTGTGCTGCCGTTGTTTCCGTCTCCGTTGTAATTTACATAAGGGATCCACTGTTGATCATGAAAAGAAAACAATGGAAACCCAACATACGAAAAAGGATTAGTTACAGCAGCTCCAGCCGCTGCAAAACGCGTAAAACTAATGGTGGAGAGTGTGGAAGTGAATCCCGTTGGGGTTATTGCATTATTTTGTTCCCAATGATCCACATCAATTTGTGGTAAATATCCCTGAGCAGTGGATTCCAATGAAGCCATTGCAGAGTCCGTATTCATCGCCGATCCTGCCCATGCTGGAACAATAGATGTACCTAATATGAATTGGCCGCTTGCACTTTGGTTGGCTTGAACCCATTGATCAATCTGTTCGTTGGCACCCGTTTCATTAATAGGTGTGCCTGCGATTTGTCCCGCCAAATCATCAATACGAATAAACCCACTCCACACAATTGTGTTTAATTCATAAAATGAAACTGGAACCAGGTGCATTCCCAGCGTCACAGGAGATACATGATTGAAAAGATTTCTCGCCATGTTGACAGGTAACCACAAATTGTTAAAACAGGGTACGAATGCCGCTGTACTTGTATAATTGCTTGCAAGATAAGAGTTGGGTGCCCAATAATTTGCACCGGTGGAGTTGGTAGTTAAAATGGACGCTCTTGAATAAGGCGTATTATTGATATAATAATTAGGACCTGGACCGATAATGTAAGGGAGTGAGAGAATGTCACTCTTGAGATTAAAATCTTGTGCAGCAGGAGCCCCATGAGGAGAATAAAACACTTTGTACGCACTGTCCAAATACATGATAATTTGCAACCCATTTCTCAACAAAAACAAAGGAAACATGTCAATGTTTTGCATAAAATCCGAAAAGTCCAGACGAATCGCCACGCGAGTCGATTCTCCAATTTTAATGCGACAGGGATTGTGCCACTGCTTATCTGTGAAATGTTGCAGACCAAAGTTTTTACCTGTATTTTTGTCAAATTCTGACCAGGTCAACAAATTACGTTCTTTATGCATAGAGCTTTCGGTATGCAAAGTAATCATATTCGACCACAGATTATACTGCATGATCTCGTCAAATTTTAAGCCTTGAGGCGACCCAATTGTAATTTGAGTAAAAATCGCATCCGTGCGTTGGTCAAACACAATGTCCAAATCTCTTCCGTTGGGTCTTCCGTTGCTATTTGAAGAATTATCGGTTGCGTTGGGACCATTCACAGTGATATCCCCAATAAAAAACAAACATTTGTTATCTAAAAAACATTCGTTGTCCGCAATTTGAAACGTGATGTAGTTCAAGTTCGTTCCGGAATAATCACGTTGACCTTTGAAAGAACCCTGAATAATGGGAGGAACCATGACTCGTCGGGTTGACACAATCGTGGCTCCCGTTGTTTCCAACGGAGCCGTAGAATACCTGGGGTTGGGAACAGCTTGCACACGTTGCGCCATTCTTTTTGCTTTCTGAGTGAATGATTAATTTAAGAAAAATGGTTTCATTTAGAACCAGCTAGTTAAAAAATCTTTAATTCCGTTCAACGCTTTGTCCACCGCAGGAATTCCAGTTTCTACGCTTCCCTTGGTTGCTAAATTGTACAAACCCACACCCGCAGCTCCAACCGCCAGCACTCCCAAAGCAATTTCACCTACTCCAGTCGCCAATCCAATCCCGCCTAAAACACCTTCGGTAACACCAATAGCGGTTGCTTCTTCTCCAGCAATTCCGACCACAGAACCAATCGACTCAGCAATAGTTGTTCCCGTATCCAAAGCAGCTGAAGTATCCGTAACCAAATTATATCCCGTTTCCACTGCAGAAATTCCCGCTCGTGCAGCTCCGACAATTCCAACGCCTTCACCTAAGTAATCGGGAGTGATTTGATCCGGATGTCCTACGGGTCCCGTATAATCGGGATGATCCGCCATTCCGGTTTTTTCAGTGTTGGCATTTTTCTGCTGAGAGTCACGAATGTAATTTTTATAGGGATCTTGATTTTGCATGTTCCAATTATACATAATTGGATTGGCCTGAGTTGTTTTGAAGGTTGAAGTATTTGGAAACCATTGCGCTGCATTACCCGCCGAAGGAGCGCTTGTCCAAATATCATGTGCTAAAGAAATCAATTCTTGTGCGTGTGTCAACAAATCATTGAGACTGGATGGATCTTGAGCATATTTGGTCTTCCAATCACTTGGTAATGTTGTCAAAAGATTATTTCCTTGAGACAAACTTAAACTTAAATTGGCTAAAGAGCCGTTTTCAAGAGCGTCTTTTAACGTGTTAGAAAAAGAAAACACATCAAATTTGTTTTGACCATTATTTAAGATAGAAGCTGTCTGTGAAATAAAATCAATAGCTGGTGAAGAAGTAGTTGCAGCGTTATTAGAGCCAGAAGTAATGCTGGCGGAGCCAAGGCTTGTAAAATGAGCAATACCAGACGGAAGAGTAATAGCATCATGATTAGCGGTAGCAGCAGAAAAAGAAGATCGAATAGTGGTGGGTGGGGGAGCATTGGTATTGTTCATTCGTAAAAATGAATGTTTTAATCGTACACCCTTGTGTTGGGAATCATTGTAAATACAAAATTCATGGGAATATTATCCGGAACGGTTAAAGGCATGTCGTAATCATCCACCACATTGACTTCTAAATATTCCAAAGAAATCGGATTGATGATAAAAGTACGGGGCTGAACGGGTTCATAACTAATGACTTCTCCAAACGCGACATCCAACGGAATTTGAAATAGGACCTGACAATTTCCATTACCCGTACCCGAGCATTGTAAATCTTGATTCACCACAACTTTGATGGTTGTCGTTGGTAATAAATTGACTGGTGCATTTGCAGTTAGCGATAAAGGACCGGTAAATAACGTATTTTTCTGCGTGTAAAATCCTAACATACTCAGCAATCGGTCATATTTACTCGTGATTTGAGCAGAAGCTCCGGTTATAGTTGTGCTACTGGACGGCGAAACCCACTGGAATGAAACTCCTGATGGAATGGCTAAGGTGAGCTGCATCGAATCACTGTTGTAACTTAATTGAAGAGAAACATTAATCGTTGCCAAACCTGCATTGATTGCTGCAACCAAGTCGATAATGTTATAATTTCGGTTTGAACTTAATACAAATATTGTGCTACTTCCATTTACATTCACTTGATAGGTGTCCGTGACTCCTTGAACAATGTTGGGAAATAAGTTAATCGATACAAATTGTTTTGTTTGAGCAAGGTATGTCCCAATTCCAGGAACAGGGTTTAAAAAGGGGGGCATTCGAAAACGAAACGGAGCTTCTGAAGACTGCCGAGAATAATTATTGACATGTACATGAATACCATGAGGAGGTAACGCGACCACTTGAGACATGCTTTAATTGTTTGTTACAATGCCCATCTACCTGAATCATTGTCATCATCCGTTAAATTGTCAAAATCGCGAGGATTCAATCTACGAATATGTTGCTCACGGTCACTTATTTCACTGGACACCGTTCTATCACTTGCAATAGAACCTATTTGAAAAGTCCTTTCAGCAGTCGGAGTGGATGCTACTCTCGTTGCTGTCGTTGGGGAGTCGACATCCATTCCCCCTGACGATTTTTCGTCTCTTTCAGATTTTTCCTCCAATTCAACTACAGGTCTGTTAACATAAAAAGAAGCACGTTCATCGGATACAGGTCTTCGTTGAAAAGGTGTATATTCTTTAAATTCTCGATTCGGATTAGGTAACTGGGCTTGATTCGCGTGAATGTTGACCACGTCAAAATTATTCCAAAGGTATGCCTTTGCTGGTTGGTACCCTGTTCCAGGTTTCAACTTTTTAGATTTCTTTTTCAGTTTAGGCAAACTATATTCAATATTTTGATAGGCTTTCCATTTTAAATTTCGAGCTGCTGGTTTGCCATAAATAACGGTCTCAAAAACTTTTGGAGTCACCTTTTGATATCTAAAATCTTTGCTGTTCAAATAATCGGAATAGGTTTCAGGCACTTCAAGCGCTTTGGACATGGCAAGCACTTGAGGCGTTTCATTATCCAAATATGTCGATCGATTAATAATTTGAACTTCTTGATTAATTAACATTTCAAGCTGAGTTTCATCATTGATATCTGACATGGCGTGAAAAAACGGAGTGCTATCATATTCATTGACAACCTGTGGCACAAAAACACTGCGCTTTCCCGCACCTTTTCCTAGAAAAAAATCATAATCTCCTTGAAAACAGCGACAAGCCAGAAAGGCATCGACGTCGGCAATTTCAAAAATTTCTTGAGCCATAAAATCGTTCATGAAAATGCCCAAAACAATCAAAGAATAGAGATACACAGCTAAATCTTCCATCGTCACAATATTGTATTGATGGATGACTTCAGAAATCGTGCAAATTCTGCACGTACCTCCTCTTGGCTCGGATACATATTCGATTAGTGGAAGATGACTTTGTTGAATATACAAGTTATGTTTTGCATTTAAAATTTCAAAAATGGAACTTTTTACATTTTGTACAGAATGTAAAAAGGAATACCACTGCTCCAAATGTTTGGATTCATAAAAGCACATCATGTTGACCCACTGATTACAAAATTCGTTACCGTTAAGTTGATCATTCGATGGAACAATTAATCGATTGTTTTTTAATCCGACCGTGTAGGGACATAGCGTTTTGACAAATTTTTCAAACGACAGGTGATGGTAAGCTTTATTGGAATAGCTTGTTCTGCAAAATTCAATAAAAGCATTCATTGTTAAGAAGTATGTTACTCTAGTTTGGCAAACGATCCTGAACTGTTGTCAGGTTTTATCCCCAAAACGCCATTCATTGTAGGATTCGTATCTTCAAAACTTTGAAATGATCTTGTTGAAGAAAGAGGGTTGGAGAAAGTTTGTTGACCAAAAGTTGCTGTCAGCACAGCACCAGAAGCAATACCGGAGAACGTTGCTCGTCGCACAATATTTCGAAAGCTTTCTTTTTGTTCGGCATCAGCAATAGCTTCTGCTTTTACTTGACGTCCAAACTTCGCGTCTTCAGGACGACGTTTGGATTCTTCTAGTTTTTCGTGTAAAGCCCTTCGGTGCTCTAACGGTGGAGGTCTCCTGGATTGCGCCATGGCTTCACGTACAGCTTCACGTGCAGCTTCGGTAAGAGGAGGCGGAGTTTCTAAAGCTGGAGGTCTCCTGGATTGTACCATGGCATCACGTACAGCATCACGCGCAGCTTGGGTAAGAGCAGGAGGAGTTTCTAAAGCTGGTAAAGTTGGACGACTCCTAGATGATGCGGTTGGAGCAGGTGCGGGCGGTACAAAGGCTTCACGTACAGCTGCGGTAAGAGGAGTTTCTCTGGCTGGTTTTTTTGCCTTTTTAGATGACTTTTTCTGTCTTGGGATGAAGGAATCTTTAACCGCTTGTTCCACAGGTGTTAGTTGCCTTGCAGGTGCAGGTGCAGGAACTTGAATGTTTACGGTTTGATTTAACTGGGATACATCTTGGGGTGGTGCTGCAGAAACTTGAACTTGAGGTATTGCAGAAACTTGGGGTGGTGCTGCAGAAACTTGCATCGTTGCATCATTGTCAAGTTGTGTCTGACCTATTCCCCCTGGAAATTTATTCCGAAGGAAAAGTGAATGCAACTGAAAAGTTGCAAACAAATCTTCCATCGTAGCTTTTACACGTTGCTTAGCGTATGCAATGAATCTTGAGTCCTGAGGTTCTTTTTCTTCTGCTTCTTTTAATTCGCCTAAAGCTTCATTGACAGTCTTGGTTTTTTGTTCTAACTCTGCTATATTTTCGTTATACACCTTCTGATCTTCGTTATAAAGTATGTTTTCCGCTTGTTGAATGAATTCTACTGCAGTGTCACGTATATTTTGAAACGATGCGTTAGGGTTACGTAGAGTCCCAAAAAAAATATCAGAAGTGGTAGAAATATCGTCGGGTGAAACCTGAATTCTTGTCTCTCTTTTTAATTGTTCCAATGTTGGAGGTACATGTGTTGGAAACATTCCCATCATGACTACGTCTTCATCTTCTTGAACACCTTCTTTAGCTTCAGGAGGAACTCCACTGTTTTTTCTTTTTTTCAACCTGGTTCTATCCGCAATACTCGAGTTGTACAAGGCTTGTTGAAAATCTTTTGATTCTGTTTCGTTTGGATTGCTGGGATTTTGTCTTTGATGGATGATATTTTGAACAAATTGTCGTACTCTTACAAATAAATCCAAAGTTTGTCGATTAACAAGATTTAAGTTCTCGTCACGCTCCGCTTCATCAGATTGCATTGCTTCCCTTAATAAATTTCTAAGAGTAAGCAATTCTCTTCCAGCTTGGTCACGCAAATTCGAAGCTACTTCTTGCCCAACAATTGGAATTAAAGGAGAAAATTCCATATCCAGCAAAGACTCCGTAACCGATTGATGCAAAGATAACTTTTCCTCTTCGGAACCCCATCTTTGCACCAATCTTAGTGGGTCTCGGTCAACCCCTTCCATTTTTTCATCCTGGGGTACATTTCTTTGTTGTAACAATTCTGTAAGAAGTTGCGTTACCTCTCTTGTCGCTTGATTATTCGACTCGCGCGCATTTTCGTACATTCTTTGCCAATTTTGATTTTGCTGCACCAGCAGAGTCTGAGATGAATTTAGAAAAGTTTCTGTCAATCTTTGTAACGAATCATTAATCTGTTCCATCTGCTTATTTTCATCCGATGGATTTAACGCGGCTCGATTTTCTATACGAGATAGAACGTTGAGGACATCCTGCAAATCATTTCGAAGAGGATCTAAATCAAGATGAGCATCAAACTCATTGGGTTGATTTTGAATGGCTTGTGCCAAAGCAAAAAAGTAATAACCGAGTTGATATAAACCTTCGCGAATATGACCACTTTTTTCATCCATGCTTTGAAGAATAGCGTTGGAGTGAATAGACGATTGAGAAAGCATCGTCATAATATTTTTCATGGTGTCTACGGAAGCATTGAGTAGGTCCAATTGCTCTCTCATTCCCGGAGCTTCAACTTTTTCTTCGCGTCGAGCTCCGATAGCTGCACGACTGTTTAACATTATCAGTTCATGTCGAATATTGTCTAATCTCTCGTTGATCGAGTCCACATTGAATCCTCCGCCACCCGACGGTGGAGCAGCACGTTCTGATTTTTCTTCAGCACCACCACCTCCAGCAGCACCACCTTCAGCAGCACCACCTTCAGCAGCACCACCTTCAGCAGCACCACCTTCAGCAGCACCAGCAGCACCGCCTGGTGATGATTTTTCGTCGGACTTATTCTCTGCACCTGGAGCAGATTTGCCGTATAGTCGCTTGTATTCATCCTCGTACTCCTTTTTACTTCGTGAAGAGACTTCTTGTGCACGACTTTTGGTTTGGGTAATCACATCATCCGTGCTTGTAGCAGATGTTGGAATACCATCTTCTGTTGTCAATTTTCCTTGACGGATGGATGGAAAATCTAATTTTCTAGAAAATCCAACATCTTTGGATGGAACTGCAAACCACGGTAATTGATCGTATGTAACAGGTTCCGCAGGATACAATCGTTCGCCTTCTGTACTATACAAAAAAGATGGGTAAGGAAACCGAAATCGATCACGATCGATGGTGACCCATCCTGAGGTCAACATGGGTAAAACACGGTCATCCTGTTGAATATACGCTTCTTTAAGTCCCTGTCCAACAACAGGGCCAGGTCTGGTTTCCCAAACATTCCATGGGTTATTGGATAGATCACCCATGCTTTACAATTGTTTAATTAAAATGAACTTTTTTGACATTCTTTCTTCTCTTTTTTAAGGGTCTTTTGTGGACCATGAATTCTCCTCCTTGTTCTTTTTCCTCTTTTCCATCTAGTTGAATGCGGTCTTGATCTTCCACCGCAAGGGTATGTTCAATTCCATCTCCTGCAATAATTGCATATTCTTCGGGTGTAAAAAGGGGTTCGTGAAATCCGCTCCTGTATCGTCTAAGATTATCTTGCTCTTCGTAATCAATATATGCAAAATTATGTGGAATTTGCCAAGCGCGAGCTAAAGCACTTTGCCAAATAGTTTTGGATGCCTTTTTTGAAAACATATCGAGAATCCACTGCCACTCCGATTCTTCATGCGGTTTGAA
>Ga0209611_10006589_pt1 | contig 18922 bp, 15 predicted proteins | sample S1TSphgellanicum_3_FD_187693 | JGI IMG/M metagenome (GOLD analysis project Ga0209611, IMG submission 187693) | Host-associated microbial communities from peat moss isolated from Minnesota, USA - S1T2_Fc - Sphagnum magellanicum MG (SPAdes) (version 2) | ecosystem: Host-associated > Plants > Peat... | reverse complement strand
TACCACCAATTCCCAAAAAAAAAACCTACAAAAATATGAAAGATCCCTGTAAAAGCAGTCTGAAAATTTTGGTAGTGTAATTGGAGACTAGATGTCAGCATAGATGTCAGGTTCCGCATTAGGATGTGAGATTCCAGTTTAGGAGGTGCACCTCCTAATGCGGAATCTGACAAGTATTTGCGGAATCTGACATGTATGTGACATGTATTTTTTTTAGCCTCGTGCTTTGCTTCTTCCGGTAAGGCCCTCGGCGGCGGTTGAGGGCATCACCAGAAGCAAGCCGCCGCCCATGTTGGGGCTTCCGCCCTTGCAGCGGTGGGCCCTTCTTCCGCTAATGCCTTTGACCTAATGCTTTAGAGCATCTCCAGCCGTGCTCAGTATGTGATCCTGTACAGGAACATTGGATGAAGAAAAGTCAAAATATGCTGGTTTGGCTCAGGAAATTGGTTTTGGGTCAGCATGATGTTAGAGTTTGCCATGGCACCTAAAAGGCCTAGCAACGCTGTGCACCTGCAGAAAAGAGTGTAATAAATATGATCTGACTTCTACTCAGTGTTTTTGAGGAAAGCATTAAACAGGCCAAATGAAATGAATGCAGTCAGTACAAAAGTACTGCTGCGAGTTTTTCCTCCAGTCTGCCCATTTGCCCGGTTTATTTTCACCTTGTCATGCCTAGGCATGTTTTGAGTCCATGTTATGCACGTTATGAACACACTAGGGGTATAAAGGGGTATGTAACCTATTACTTGGCATGTTGTTGTGTGAGGTTACAAGTGCAAAACATGACGTATTATATGAGGTTACGAGTGCAAAACATGCCTGGGTGTCACTTGAGAAATTATGGATGGGGGCAAATGGGCAGACTGGAGGAAAAAATCGCAGCAACACTTTTGTACTGACTTCATTCATTTCCTTTGGCCTGTTTAACATTTTCCGTGTTTTTGATTGGCCCATCATATAATAATTGATCCAGATGGTTTGTTATTAGTAATCCCCCCACCTATTTGCTGTCCCAGTTTCACTTTTATGGGTGGGGTTGCAAATAAGTATATAACTGAACTTGGATGTGAAAATATTTGTGGAGGGTCACATACTGAGCACCCCTGGAGATGCTTTTTATAGGGTTCTAGCAGTGAACACATCACTTGTGCACTTTATCTAGTAAAGGGAAAGTCAATGTATAGCCATATACATTTTCATGTTCTTGGTTTTTAAGGTAGGTAAGACTCTTATTAGAGCATCTCCACCAAAGCTCAATATGTGAGCCTGCAAAATATTTCTCACATCCAAGTTTTAGTTACTAACTTTTTTCCAACCCCACCCATAAAACCGAAACTGGGACTGCACCCAGGTGAGAGACTACTAATAGCAACCCACTTGGACCAATCAAACTATCTACCCAATCAGAAAAAGGGAGCAATCCCATTGGACTGCAAAAGAACAAATCTTCAGGCTTACAAACAACCTATTCTGCTGAACCTTGAAAATAATGATCTTTTTCTAGCATTTCCATCAGTCCTCTGAAATTTTCACAAACCTTCCAAACCCCACTACACTTCACTCAAAATAAACTAAGTAAAACAAATTCAAACTATCAAATCCAACAATTTCATTGGTCATAACATTTTTTCTTCACACCTACACACAAGCTTATTCAACACCTATGTATATCAATTTCAGTAGCAATAATAATCAGAATTGGTTTAAGTGAAACATGTATAAGGTTCATTAATGATCGATCATCACTATGATAATTTTAAATGTCGCTCACTTTAGAATTATGAAAACATTCCATAACTATCTAAGTATCTTGCTCTTCTCATCAAGCTAGTTACATGGATTAAAAAAGAACAAATTAACATCCACCTTCTCATAACTGAATTTTCATAATTTTGTTGAATTCAATTCAATAAAATTATTTTAAAAATTCAATTGAAATTAATTTGTATTAAATTTGGTTCATTTGAATTCAACCAATTTGTATCCAATTGAATTGAATATAATTTGATTCAGTTGAATTGAAATTGCAATGAGATAAACTTTGATGAATCCAAAAGAGAATAATATTGTGTTCAATTTATGAATTCTAATTCAATTGAATCTAAACTACCAAATCCAACAATTTCATTGATCATAATATTTTTCTTCACACCTACACCCAAGCCTATTCAACACCCTTTTGTATATTAATCCCATATTAATGCACCAATATTATAAATCATGTCTATGTATAAATAGGCTTAACAAAAATTAATCTATGAAATGACAAATTTGGGTAGGGGTTTAAAGGATGATGAAAAGTGGTACTTGTGTTTTTTGTTTTATTATGTGATTTTTTAATAACAAATAATGTTTTCCATATCTAGGTCAACTTTGGGATCACACATTCTGGTTATCACTTTTTCTTAATATGGGGAGTTTTAATAAAAAAATCAACATTTTTTGTATTACGTAGTGGGTCTAATGAGGCTTGTTCCATCTACATAAGATTAATAGGTGGAACACCATTTCATTAGGTGGTAACTTTCAAAGTGCTTTGGAAGAATGCATATAGCAAGAATTGATCGCTTTTCAATGACCAACGAAAATGATTGACCTAGATGGTGAGAGTTAAATAATCTTTCATTTTGTACAATCCATCTTTTCAAGTTTGTGAGTGAGATGGAGGAGAAATAATCAACACACATTAGATGTGCTAAATATTAATAAAAATTTATTAATGAGCATCCCTAAGAACATTTCCACTACAAATCATCCAATTCCTCCTACAAAATTAAAATAATTGAAGAATTTAACATATTTATGGTGGTCTAGAACCATAGTGCCCCATCATGACCCCATGCTACAAAGTCTACTCAACCTTTTTGTTTTTTGATGTGTTTGTTACATTTGGAGTTTAAAGATGGCATAAAAAAAATTTAGGTGTGAGTTGCAATGTGAATTCATTGCAATGCTACAAGGAACAAATATTGTTCTTTAAAAGTAACACATTATTTAAAATTTAGTAATTTGCAATTTGTTGTGGATAACAAGTGTGGAAAATTATACCTTTTCATACACAAGCAATGTTACATATGAAAATGGAAAAAAATCACATGATATAGGAAGCAATTTGATTTTTTTTCCTTCTTGAAATATTGCTACATTTGGCAAGTTTGCAACTATATTATAAACTTTATGTTGATCACAATTGCATAAATATTCTTGTTGTCACAACCCTAACCTTGAACTCATGAATAAAGTAAGGGCTTGCAAAGGTGCAAGTTGAGAGTGAAACCCAAGAGTCACATTTCATGCTCTCGGGAGTGTAAGGGAATGTGAGGGAATAAACCCACACATTCCCAAATGGGTTCCCACTTTGGGAGTTAAAATCCAAATGAATTTTTGAATTTTTAAAGAATAATTTTAGGGGTCAAAACTCATTGGATTGAAAAGTTTTTTATACTATTGAAGGTCTCTTGAAACTTAGATGTCTAAAATGGGCTCTCATGTCCCATTTGAGTACTTAAAACACAAGTTATGACGAAAATAAGAACTAGGAGTCAAAGTGCCAATTTGACTTCTAACCACTAAAAGTTGGGAATCACCTTGATTTACTTGTGTGTAGGTGGTGTGCCACATATGGTTGGAAAGATCTTAACGAGGGTTACAACTTTTATTTAGACCTCACCTCAATTGGAAGTTTTCACAAAATGTTATGGGCTTCCAAAGTTGAGTTACGAGAGTCCCAATTTTGGGAATTTTGAGACTCGCAACTTGGGAATCCTGGGACAAAATGACATTTGAGTGCAACCCCCATGGCCAGGCACAAAGAATACTATAAGGGTGAAGGTGGTGGTTTCCTCCAAGCCTGGGCCATGGTGAGTTTTGTGAGTCCATGTATGCTTGTGGTTTATTCGTGCACCAAAAATGCTCCAACTATGCACTAACCAACTTGTTGTTTGATTTGTACAAGTCCATGTGAATAATTGACCCATTGTTCATTCTAGTCCCCATCCCGAAACTCTAGCACACCTTTCTATTTTTGAAATGCTATAAGCTAAGAAACATACCCCAACTCCTTCTTTTTCTGTTGTTTTCACCTTTGGACTCGCAATTGAGTCTATCAATGAATTTGGGGGTGCGTCACTTGTCTTCTTCTTAAAAAATTCCCCCTTCCACTTCCCCTAACCTCTTTTTCCACCTCTCAACCTTTCAACTATTTTTACAAAAATCAAACCAATTTTTGGTTCGACAAAATCCAAACCATATATCCAAAATAAACTTCAAATAAAAAATTTGAATTGCTTAGGAAAAGTGCAATTGCTTTGCACAGGCAATTACCTCATCCACCTCATTTAGGTCTTGTACAAAATTTGATACAAATGCAACACAACAAAAGTAGTTGGGGCAAACAAAAAAAAACTTGGAAGGTGCTTACCCAAGATTGTTGACACAAATAGCCAATGATACTACATGCTAATAGAAAAAAACACACAAGATTCTACAAAATGGTTTCTAAGAAATAAATAAACTAATTCAACCACCAAGATCATCTTTGGAATTGTTTAAGGATGACCATACAAAGGAATATGAAAAATTTCCCATATACCAATTCTTTACAAATTTTCATCACCAAAATTATAAATGAAAAGTACATATTGATAAATGAATTTCATCAATTGTGCATGATTGTTGATGAATTTAATCCATGAAAAACAAAATTTTGTGATGATGAATGTTTTTAATATATTATGGATGAACTTCACTCGTGAATGATAAATGACCCTACATGAATCATATGAATTATCATATTTTTATAACTAATTATAAGAATCTTAATATATGTATGATGACCTTGTGGAGATTGATTGTTGAATGCATTTAGAATGTGTTTTGATCAAGAGGATGAACAAAAGATGTGTAAGTACACAAGATCCCTTCATGGATTGTGAGAATTTTTGAACAATGTGAAACCATAAGGATGATGCATATGTTTTTTATTAAAAAGTTTGAGAAGAGCTTGCTAACATTTACTTCAAAAGGCATTAAAACAAAACCTATGTGATCACACTTGCATTTATTGATGATTTGAATTTGGATTTTGTGCTTTGTTGCTATTGAAAGAGATAGACAATACCTTTTCAAAGGAACTTGAAATGGTATAGAAGAGGCCATATCTAAATGGCTTTGGGTGTAAGTAATTTGTATTTGATAAATTGTATAATTTATATGCACCTTTGATTATATTGAAAGGTATTGTAGAAAATACTCCAATGCACATTCTTTTTGTCACATAGGCATTAAATTTTTTTTTAAATACTTTTTTGAAAGTAATGTAAACTTTGAGACAATAAGCGTTGTCCCACTTTGAAATGTTGTTGGGAGTTTTATGCAATTATTTGTGGAAGTTTAAAGCTTGCCCATGGAATGCTTTTAATTACCAAATTGTGGCTAACCAAGGGCAACCATGGTAGGTTAATAAAATGGGGTTTTTTTGTTAGCCTAAATATACATTCAAAATTGTTTGCACCCCAATGAATTTAATAATGTTTTCATGGGCCTAGGTGCATTCTAATTAAAATACTTACCGATACCCATGTTCTAATTACCAACATTAGTGATGTCTTCATACATCGTATGCATTTTGGCATGAGAGTGTTTAACACGATCATCATCCCAATTGAAACACTATGGATCAAGAGTGTTCCATGAAAGGACCTTACTCTATGCAAACCACATTGGGTTACAATAAAATGGAATTCTTATTTTAAATGACACATTTAACCATGAATCACACAAAAAGGTTTTGATGATGATTTCATGGGTGTGCATTCTGACAAAAATGCTTATCAAAGCTACCCATCATTTCTAAAGGGATTATTGACATTTTCCTTCTTTCATGTTGTCATTAGAAAACATCAAAGCAGCTGACTGTTAGTGCTTTCAAACTTTGCATCTGCCATGTCCACCAATTGCAGCCACCTACATGTTCATCCCTGTCACTTCTCCTTCACACTTTCATATTAGCCTTGTTGGTGTCTCATATCTTCTTCGGAGATTTAATGTTGTTAGCCAGACAACTACAACCACTACCACCCCCAAGCCCTTGAAGATAACAATGTTCTGCCCATTGGCAAAGTGCTCCAATCATGCTCCATCAGGAGAAATGGTGGTGGCAGTTTTTCAGCTTGGTGAGATTTTAGTGCAGAAATGAGAAAATAGCAACAATCTCATACAAAGAAACTATTAAGTGAGACTTCATGTTGAATTTGTCTGCCCCAGCTGAAGTAGTTTCAATATCAGGTCTGTCAAGTATTCCATGATCCATTTCAATGATATATATCTGAAGTTTGATACCTGCCTGTTTTGTCACAGTTTTTGCAAAGAAAAGCTGGACATAAAGAAACCATTGAACAAGGACTCACAAATGCTGAATGACCAAAGCATCAAAAACTGTTCAATAAGGATGAAATTGCCTTATGATTTGTCTCACCACTCATAAGTTTGCATTTCCAATGGTGTGAGACATGACCACAAGAAACAGCCAGCTGATTAGTCTGAGAACCCATGATTTTGGGTTTCTGAAAGTAATAATGCTCCATGTTGCAGGACTCTTAAGAAAATCTAAAGCACTTGGTGCATTTATCAAAGATTGAAAGCTGACCTTCAGCATGTCACATGACTATCAAGGAATGGTGACAAGAAGTCATTGGACATTGATACCGAAGAGAATATGTTCTCAGATCCATGCAGAACTACACACTGTCAGTGGCATTGGCATCATGCCAGCCAGTGGCACAGGTTGGAATGGTCAAAAACTCATCAAAATCCTTCACATGCACATCACAGCAGGCCCACTGCCAAACAAACCACAACATGTTTAGTACAGCAGTGAAGAAGATCTAACACAGAAATTGCATGGGCACATTGTCAAGTAGACAACAAGATTGAGACCTTAAGATTTCACTGTGTATGAGAGATTGACGCTCATATATCTCTACACAGATATTCCAAGGACAATCAGGCATAGCATGCTTTACCCCTTTGGAACGATCGTGGAAAACAGCAGGGCCTGGGTGATAATGACAAGCGGTTGAGTGGTTCTCTTTTTCAGTGAACGTGTTTCCACATCCTTTATGCTTGCAAACCTGATTTGCATTCAGATCTATCACTTTTGGAGCACTGGCCTTCTTGGTGACTGGTGGTGGCACAGGTTTTGGAATTGGCTCAGATGATGTGAGCTTTTGGGAAGAAAGCTGAGCAGCAGCTCCCACTCCTGCTTTGGCACCTACAAACCACATAAAATGTTTCAGTGGAAAGTCTTTTGAACATGGACAAAGTTTCTGAAACTCTCTCTCTCTCTGGGCAAGTGTTTATTTGGCACAAAAAACATTGCAGTGATGTCATACACAGAGAGCAACAACAGTCACACAGACTGACCATGATCAGAGCAGAAAAAGCCTTGGCGACATCGGATGCATGCTGCTTGAGCAGCATTGAGAGAAGTATTCCCACCAGATGAAACCTGTTTGGATTTGTTTGGACTTGGAGCTGCTTTTGATGCAGGCTTTTCTGATGTATGCTTCCCTGTTGTGCATCTTCATGGATTGTATGCAGCAACACGGCCCAAAAACCAAAAGCATGAGAGTAAGAGAGATGAAGCCAAAAACAGTCATATATGTACTACTTTGCACTCAGAGCACATCATAGCTGACAGCATTAAGAGGTGCGCATATCTTATCTCACATACATCAGCAGTTACTGGAACATTGTAGGAGGTCTGTAATCTGTACCCAGGAATGCTCAAGAAGAGGCTGAAGTCATGGCTGCGCTGTTTACAACAACTCCATTCTTTTCCACCATCATGAAACAAGGGCTGTATACATTCCACTCAATCTTTAGCAAGCAAATACTTCTACTGTACACAACCCTAATTCAGACAAAACTTCACCCCCACCACCAAAAAAACAGTATGACAAAGTGTGCTGGTTAACATACTCCATTTTCCACAAGAAAACACAGAGCGGAACTTAATGAAAAATCTGTCTCATTTGATGTTGCAAGTATTCATGTTTTCGATACTAAAAGACCTTCTCAGCAAACAAATCTCCAAGACAATGTGTAGGGTGTGCCATATGGCACAGGAACTTACAGGCTATGTGATGGTAATTGTTGCCAACATATGTCATGCCCGAAAACAGGAACACAGAGAGAGAGCCATATCCAAAGGTAAAACAACAGCAGCAGAGATTAGAACAAAGCTTCTGATATGAGTAAACAGAGCTCCCAGTCCCTCTATACTTCCCAAAAGCTAGGGTTTTCTTCTTCTTCCTTTGAACAGCATCTTTTCCCACACCCCAAGTGTTTGTAGATCTATCTCCACAATTCCCCCAACACAAGCAAGGAGTGTATATCAATACTGACAATTGCAGCAGTTGCCAACAAAAACAAACAAGCACATAAATCCCCATCTTCTCATAAACCTTCTGCAAAGTACTGGCAGTGAGACATGCCCACATTGCATTCCATTTCATTCTACTGCCAAAAACCTATCAACCACAAAAGCTTGTGCAAAACCCCATCACAGCTTGTTCAATTTTGAAACATTACAATCCAGCTGAAATGAAGATCAGAAACACGACTCAAACGTGCAAAGATCACCAAAAGGAAAAGAAGACAGAGATAGACAGAGAGTGTAGAGAATCATACCCCAGAGTGGTAATGGCAAGAACCTTCTGGGTTGTTGTCAGGGGTGAAAAGAGCATCACAGCCTATTCTCTGGCATCTTGCTCCTTCTTCCTTAGCCATCTCTCTCTCACCACTTGCTCTTCTTCTTTCTGTTGTCCCTGCACTTTTGCTTCAAACTGCACGACAGGACTCCTCTCAAAACAGGTAGCAGCGGAGAACCAACTATGGACAAAAAGAAGATGGTATATGCAGCAGCAACAAGATCGTCATCAAAACATCCTGTCACAAACTAAGAGACTCCTCTGACATCATCATCATCATCTCTCAAATGCGCAGGATCTGCAGATTCTTTCCAACTTGATGAAAACCCTATGCAAAGCTTTTTTACTTATGAAATCCCATACACAAGACAAGAAGAACAAGAGAAAAAGGAAGAAGCAGAAGAATACGATTAGTCAAGAACAAGTGTCTCATGCACCTCTAACCATTGTTGCAAACAGATGAGGAGGAGGGAAAGGAGCTAGGGTTTAGGGGAGGAGAAGGCGAAAATGGAACTACCCCAACTTCGATGGAGTTCCAGAGAAACGCTCCTTTCCTTCGACCTTTTCCTTCGGCCTATTCATTACCGACGGCGGATGTTTCGTCCGGCAGGCGCCCCACGTGTCGAGCTTTGTCGCATCCATGATCTCTTGCGACCTAGTATTCTTGGGATTTGTTGCGCGATGTGAGTCCTCAAGCATTGACGATTCTAAAAGACCACGACGACCATGTCAATCGCTGATGAGAGCGAAGGTAGATGATTCTGGTTTGTTGTTGCAGAGCCCTTGTCTTGGAAGAAACACATCTTGGATCTAGTAAGCTCTGGGGGCTTCCTCTTCGACATATGAGCTTGGAGATTGCAACAAGAGGGAAGTGAAATTGGAGGGTGTGAGAAGAAGAAGAAGAAGAAGAAGAAGAAGAGAAGAGGGGAGAGAACAATGGGTGCAGTGGAGACAGCCGTGATTTTGGTTGTAGCCATTCTGCTGGGCTGGGGTGCAATAGAAATCGCTTGTAAGCCATGCTTGCAGACCAGCCGTTCCGCACTGAACCGATCTTTGGATCCTGATTACGACCCCGACGACGAGATCGCCACTCCTTATGTGGAACCAGCAGCTCCTGGAAGAGCCCAGGAGTCTTCAGCGGCGTTTCCAGAGAGTCCCAAGAAGTCCACCAAACACAAGGGCGAAAGCGCCGCCGCATCCACGGGCTTCTGATGCAGCAAAACCTTGGTGCCCATTTCTCGATGGTGGTTGTTGTTTGATGCTGATAGAAAAATGCAGCTGCATGCAATACTGTAAGACTGCAAGATTCCGGAATGATTTTGTACTTGTTATTCCAGAACCAAGAGATTGAATCTCTGCCTGCTTGCCTGCCTGCGTCTCTATTGTTGCAGTTCTGTTGTGGCAATCTCAAGACATTCATGGGTTTGCCAGAGACAAGGTTCCTTTCCATGAACGCTTGCATTATACTTAACTTTTAGAGCTTTTGCAAGAATCTCGTTGCAGTTCTGTTCTGGCAAAATCTCTCAAGAAATTCACACATGGGTTTGCCAGAGACAAGGGTCCTCCTCATCCATGGATGCTTGGATTATACCGAACCCTTAAGAGCTTATTGCAAAATCTTGTTGCATTGTGTTGTGGAAAAATCTCTCAAGAAATTCATGCATAGGTTTGCCATAGACCATCCATGCATGCTTGGATTATAACAAACCCTTAGAACTTTTTGCAAGAATCTGTGTGTGAAGGTTGTCAAATCTCTCTACCAATGACATTTGTGTCTCTTCCAAGAATAAGCCTGTCATTGGAACCTCTTGAACATATCATGCATGCATGCCACATCAATTGTATTGCAGGGTTAGTACATTTCTTATGCACATCTGTTATAAAACAAAGCACACAAATTCCTTTCCTTTTGAAGGTCAAGATTCCTACAAGCTGCTTACTGGACTCCTTGTTCCAGTTGTCTTGTGAGAAAAACCTGCAATGTCTGGAAAGAATGAATGAGCAGCAGGAGTCAACTTGCCATCTTCGCAGGAGGATAACCTAGGAGTTGCACAAGATCAACTTCATAAGTTACAGATTTGCTTTGTGGCATCTGAGAGCCAGTTTTTCCTCAAGTGTGACATTGTACATCTGATCTGCTAAATACATGGAGCTCCCTTGCACATCTCGCAATTGCCGATCATGAGTAATAACCGTGCATGTGCACTCTGGATACCCTTCCCTACTTGAGCAGTTGCCAGCATATTGACAAGAAAGGGTCTCCTGTTCACCAATGTCTTGAGCTGCAATTGGTGGTGTAAAGCTCTTAGTGATTGCTGACATCAAGGGGCAATCCATGGTATCCATGGTTTTTGATTTTGACATGGCGGTTATCTCTATGCCATTCACTGTCCCATGCACACAAGTGTTAGGTACTGTGTCCTCAGAGTCAGTGAGTCAAAGAAAGCAATGCCTGTGTTTTGTGAAACAGGAAATTATGACTTGCAAGGCACTTGTCTTCTTTCCTGTTTGCAGTGAATTCATTGCCTTGCAAGCTCATTATATGCTCTCCAGCTTGATTCCTGAAGAGAAATTGCACTTGTGCACCTTGTCTAACTATTGGATTTTTTCCACCTTGCCCCCATCAAGATACAGAGTTCCAATTTACAGTTTATACTTGAGGGATTGTATCATACTCACATGTACTACAATTCAGAGGGATGCAGGCATGTGTTGTCCGTTGCATTGACTACACACTTCTGCAACACATTATGTAAGTTCTCAGACTCCATCTCTTTCATTTGCAGTTTTTCATAGTCTTTCATTTGCAGCTATGCCCACAAAATGTTTCACCATTGTGGGACTGAGTGAGCAGATTAGTTGAAACTTGTGATGGATTATTAGTTGGGTTTGTGTGGAGCAATGTGTTGATTTCAATTCCATGCTGTTGAAGATCCTGATGGTTTTTTGAAGCTCAGAAAACAAGTGCAACTGCAGAGTTCCATGAGTTCACTCTTCCAAGGAGTTCATCCCCTTGGGATTCTGTACTATGGAATGGGCCCAGTAAGACCTGTTCCACCTAGGAACACAGTGAGGCAAACCTGGTAGGGCTACCAGATCCGTTCCACTTAGGAAGATGGCAAGCCTAGTAGGGCTCGCCTTTGGTATCAACCAGGCTTGTTGCCATTCCCGTTTGGTTTGGTGGTAACCCATTGTGAGCCTGGTAGGGCTCAGCCTCAATATTGGGCTTGTTGCCATTCCCATTCAGTTTGGTGGTAACCCATGGTGAGCCTGGTAGGGCTTGCCCTTAGGTACCGAGCTTGTTGCTGTTCCATTAGGTAGGAACAGGTTGTACCAGGGTCTGTTCCAGAATGTATTCATGCTTGCAATGCTGGGGACAGAGTGAACCAGCATGAACAGACAACTCTGCACTAGATCCTGCAAGCAAAACTTGGTCCTGATGACCTCCATACATATGTATCATTCATGATCCACACTTGATATATATTGTTGCCAATTTGCTGTCCATGTGTTGGGTCTTACACAAGCAGACTGTTTGAGATTGTTAGGATTTTATACTTAGGAGTGCATATTGTGGGTGCAAATTACAGGATGCAGCTCAGCATGGGTGGAGTACTTTGACCACAAAGCAGTTGAGCAAGCTCAAAATGGCACCCCCAAAACCAGATGTTTCCATTGCCAGCAAGAGATGTCTAAGAACATTAGGCTGCAAAAATGCTTCTCTTGGAAAAAACATATCTTTGGATAAGGAAAGGCCCTCAGAATATGTTTTGTTGATCATTTTGGAAGACATCATGAAAAACTTCCAAAGTGTTCAATACCAAGTCTTTCAATTGTTGTACTACAAAACCTTGATAGTAGATAAATCACACAGTGCCTATATCATGGATTCAAGCATTTGTATCATTCAACTTGTTCATCCAATGTCACTGGCATTCCAGAAGTGGGAGAATAAGCTATGACGTTAAATGCAGATCCTTCCAAAGACTGTCCCCAAAGCAGACATGCTGACCTGACAGCACAGATATGGCATTATTATGGTGAGGAATCTGCCAGTATATCAAGTGTTTGAAGCCTTAGCAGCTTAAGCATTGCAGCATATGGACATATGATGATGGGTTGATTGGCGGCCATGCCTCCATGACTCTAGATCTAGACTGTATGCCTAGAAGTCAAGGTCTGTCTCCCCATGACCTTCTCTTAAGCTCTGGTACCAATACAGCTCCGAATTAGCAAAATTTCCTTTTCCATCTTGAAGAGAGTCCAAGGTGGTAAGTCTTGTTGTTTTGAGGATCAAACCTGCATTTCTGATCTGCACTTGCAGAAAAGTTGACACAAATGCCTGATTTGTTGTGAAACAAGAGGCAGAAGCTAGTGCTGAGGATTGAGTTTGAGAAGAAATGTGTTGTGTACAGAAACCAAAATCTGCAAGGTGTGAGGATCAACAAGTCATTGACAGAACTTGGGCAAACATCAAAATGCTTTAGACTTATATGGCAGTTGCTGTAGAAGCTGTAGTCCAAAGTGCTGGAGCAGCAGTAAAAAGTTGAAGGTCTGTGATGAACTTGACCCACAACTCTTGGAACTCCTTGAAGAGTACATCCATTGCTTGCTACAATAACTCCCATTTAGGCAATTACCAGGGCCATTTTCTCCCATTTCCTTTCCTTTTCACATTGAATCTCTCCACACTTTGAACTCAGCTCGGACCTCGGAGAAATGGTGTGCATGATTCCCAAGATTTCAAAAGATATTATCTGATTTTTGCACAACCATGGAATTATACTGAAACAACTTTTGGGTATTGGCAAATTATATGAAACTGTAATGTAGTGCAACTGACTCGTAACGTAGAAGTATGCCAGTCCTGTTGTCAGCTATCCATCATGGGTTCTCTGTTGGATACAATGTAAAAGTTGCAGTTTTCTTTTTACATGATCAACTGATGTTGCACATCTCGAGAACATTTTGACGTATCATCTCAGATACATTACACTGGTTATTCAATGAGTTTCACGTCCAAGATTATCAAGCTTATCTCTTTGACAGATGGCATTTGCAAGGTCACTGCTAACTCACAGAGTTTGTGAATTGCTTGAACAATTGTTGATGAACAATTGGTTCTGCAATGAGATACTCTGAAGTGTCTGTAGGTCCTCAACAACTCAGACAAATCATCCTTCCCTGAGATTATAAACCGCAACTCTCAGGCCCCAAGCACACATAGGTCTATGAATGACGGCACATCTGAAACTAAATTACTTAAGGCCTCAACATGTATTCCAACAGATCAAAGGTAAACCATATGACAGAACCTACATGATTTGTGCTTAAAAGCGATTCACAGCGGGAACTAATGGATGGAGAAACATCATTCTGTGAATGCCTCAAGGCACTAAGCAAAACAGTACCAAAATGACCATTGATTTTCATACACTAGGCTTGGAACTACTACAATTTCAGCTTCTTAACAACACCTTGTTGTCGCCAAATTTGTTGCCTTTTTGATGTTCTGAACACCACCCAAACCACAAAACATCCAAAACTCCATCCACATTAGTGCCATTTCCCTCTCATAAATCACATAATAGGACATTCTAACTTCACACAACTTTTAACACCCTGGGATAAAAACCCACCAAGCATGAAAAAGTTGGAACTCTATTCACATTGAATTGAGTCTTGTCCAACAATAAATAAACCCCTACATATAAGACTAATGTTCTATAGTAAAATACTTGACAAGGGCAAGAGTTTGGATTTTGAAACCCACCACAAATATATCCTAGATGACCACATTGTTGACCATATAGTGAAGTTTGGAGGAAGAACTTGCTTGAAGTATGAAGTCCATTCCAACTTGGGATTGTCAAAGGAGTTTTGGATGAAGAACTTTGCTTGAAGTATGAAATCCATTCCAACTTGGGATTGTGAAAGGAGTTTTGGAGGTTGATTATCTTGCATCATGGCCTTTTGTGTTGACCCACTACCTAGATAACTAAAAAGAGGGGCTCCTTCGAAGAAGAAAACTTTGAAGATGAAGAAGTCATCTTATGAAGAGCAAAAGGAAATCTTGATTTCCAAACTCAATGACCTAAATGAGGAAGGCAATATAGTAGAAAAATGCACCTTTCTATGTTATGAGCAGATGTTATCTTACATTCATATAAAATTATCAAAAGATCAAAGTTTGATTCCTAGTCTTTATATGAGATTTGTTCTCTTGGGTTGTTGGATGGTATGGTGTAGACAAAATAACATCATGACAGGCAATTTTCTATAGCTTTTAATAAAGTACCCACAATCATGATTCTCAATTAAAAGTTTAAATCATTTTGATGAATAATAATTATGTGGATGGCATTTATATCTATTAAGATGTGAAAAATTACTTGGTTATAAGATTGATTATATAAATAAGAGGAGTACCTTTTCTAGATGAAAATCTTGTCACATAATGGAAAATTGCCCTTCAAGTTTGAAAAACTTTTTTAATTAAAAAAACCATGAATCTAAAAGATTTGATCTTTTGGTACCCAATGCAAGGGTTCAAACACAATAACATATAACATAGTACTACTACAAGTGTAACAATTGTTCAATGTTACATGTCTTAAGGTCAAACATTAAATTAATGTTGAAAGTGTTTAATCTTTTTGGTTCAACAATGCTTGTAACATGTTATTGTTTCTTGTGAAAATAATTTGAATTAAATACAATGAGTATAAAAGACATGCTTAAAGTAATGTACTCAATGGTTTTATTGCTTAATCTTATTTTAAATTTGACTTAAAATGACTTGAAAATGAAATAATTACAAACAATAATTGAAATGTGACTTTTTATTTATCATAGGTACTTTTTCCATTGCAAATATCATGGCTATATAATTCACCACCCTATCTACCCAATCCCAATTTACCATGACAACTCAATGGATTAGAGCATCCCTTTTTAAGGAATAACCTAAATGGGCACATGTCAATCCAATTATTATTATGGCACCCCCAAGTAAAATATCCATGTAGGACATGCCCTTTCCATTTTGCAAGAAGCCAATTATTCTCTTCTTGAATCACAAAATCTTTATGGAAAGTATTGAACAAATCTTTCAACTTAACAATAGTGGTTGAATTAAATGGTAATTATGTAAAACTTGCATGTTTAGTGCATGAATCATGTTCTCAATAAGTTTTTAGTTGTTCCACTGCATTTAATCCATCACAAGCAACAACATTAAGCATTGTGTAGCCCAAGGCTTTTTCCATATGTATTTTTTTATGTGAGTCAATAGAAAAAATGTGTCCACTAAATCAAAAAATACAAATTGATTATCTAGAGTTGCTTGGAAATGATATATGAAAAATGGTAAATTGTACCTTGCATTGCTTGAACAAATACCTTCACATGGATTCAATACAAATTAAGACATGTGTGGGGACGGTGTCACAAAATAATGTAAATAAAAAAGTTTACCAATTTACTACTAAGATGTAATGCAAAAAAAATGTATTTTTCATAGATGAACAACCAATTTAGGACTTCGCTTGCAATTGGAAACATGAGGCTATTAGCATACCTTGGGTTTTATGTTTTGAATCCTCTTTTGAAATGAAGTACATGGGCTTGTAACAATGATTAATCATCCATCATGTGATGAAACCCCAAATACACAATTTATTCCTAGAACTTCAGATTTCCCCAAAAATAGGTGATTGTGAACAATTGTTTTGTTAACAATGCCATGGAATTCCAACACACCCCAAATTCATGTACAAAACATGCAAGCCTTTGACCTATTTCTTGGGTTCTTTCCATTGGTTTGAATCCTAGTTGTGGCCAATCAATGCCTATAACAAATTACAAACGAGTAAAATCAACATTCCAATAAGTATGAAGATTAAAACCTTTATAAATAATTGATTAAGTCTAAGGTATGCAATAGTTCAAATTCCAATTTTGGACAAACCTACATTACAATGACAATTTGCAAATGTAATTTTTAAAACATTTAAATGTGAAAGTTAATTATGTAGATTTTCCCAAAACAAAATGGTCTATCATAAATATATATGCAAATGAACAAATAAAAAATACACACGCTCATATTAGCCACACTACATGCTGAAAATTTGTTGAGCTCAACTATACATTGTAAAGAAACATCATCAATTTAGGTACCATTAGTACAAAGGGGATGTGGGCCTTTTGGACATTGGGACATCACGTATATAAAATATGACCATTGAATTCCACAACATGGACACAAAAAACACCCTTGAAAGCTTCCATTAATGTGTTGTTGGAAAATCAACAATTTCTATATAGGTTTGTAGCAATTTCTATGATTTACATGTAGAAGAACAAACCATTGTTATGTAAGGTTGTTTATTAATTCATAACAATTTTATTACATGACATCAATCCATGGAATAAAATATGATTATAAATATGACATCAAGTAAATCAAGAATGTTGCCTAACATCAAGAATACTAAAAGATGATTATAAACATGAATTTCATAACATATATTCATGAACTTTTTCATTGGATGGAGCCATTGATACTATAATCAAATTCAAAATCATAGCAATAAATTCATCTTCATACCATCCCTTACATTGCAACAACATTAAAAACATGGAACATATCAAACCTAATTTTGACCAATGCTTCTATGAAATAGTAACATGCATGTTGAACCCAACTCCCAAAGGTGTTGTATGTATTTAAAAACCTCTTATCAAGTTAGTACCAAGTTTGAAATATGTTCTTTCAATTGATTTTGCACATATGGGAGGACAACAATTCATACATGAAAACTAATTTAACAACATTCATTAGTTGTAAATATTTTCATGTGTAATTATGTAGATATGGTTCCAAATATTATCTTATACATGTTTTTAACAAACATCATAAACAAACTCATGATGTAAATGGTATGTGATCTTTAAATCAATGTGACCCAAGTTATAAATTCATTATCATTAATTAAAATAATGTCTCAATAATATCGCATTAATAGTTATATAGTGTTAGCACCTTTCAAAAAACATTAACAAAAATAAAGTATCAAGAATATTTCACCCTTTCACTATTGGATACATAATCACCAAGTTTTAAGCACATTATTTATGTTGTATTAATTATTGATTCCATGTTGAAACATTTGCATAGACAATCTATTCCAAAACTTATTTCTTTCCTTGTCATGATACATTCATTATATGGGTGCAACATTACATTCACATTAGAAGAGTGGCATTGAATTCCAATGTAGACATAGGAACTCTAATGGAAATGTTTTGAATCAAACTTGAATAAAAAATATTTTCCTTGCCATTGCATTTATTGTTAGGAAGATCAAGGTTCTACCATTTGTAGTCACTATGCCACTACATTCAATTTCACCATATAGAAAAATTTGGAATTTGAACCTCTTCATATTATTGAAGTTTAATTTTGTCATCAACTAATGCATTTGTCCATTCATAAAAGGAACATGATTCTTCATTTACAAAGGGGACTACATTTACAACACATACTTCAATTTGATCAAAGGAATCATTTGAGACTTTCATCACAACATTTTCTAAAACATCTACCCATCCTGTTGAAATTTATGAACAATTTTATAAAAAGGCTAAATTGTGATATGACTTGTAAAAACATTTGGTTCTTGTGCCATAACTTGAGGATGATCAATATCTTCTTCATGTAGTTCATTGTCCAACATGTCATTACAATATGCAAACAAAATTTCATCGTCCTTTGACATTTCCTCCCCAATAACATTAAATTTTGTCTTTATAAATTTATGATTAGTAAATTCCTTAAACAAGTAATCCCTTGGAAAATCTTGTAGGCTATTCAAATATGCATGCAATGGTTAATTCTCCTTTAACACTTTAGTTGTGGCAAATGGGTCATCATTTGCATCTATAGTTGTAGGTTTTTTTTTTCCAACCTTGTTGCAAATTATTAATTAAACACTTGAAGAATTAATATTAGAATCCTAATGAGTTGTACAAGATGTACTAGTTGAAAATGATTATTACACATGAAGTTCAATTTTTAGCCACTTGACGAAATTCCCATTATTAATGATTAATAAAGCTACAATGTCTGTCTATCTGTCTGTCCGGGCAGTTTCCAGGCATTGCCCAGACAAACAGACAAACAGTTATTACCCAACTGACGGGGGGGG
>Ga0209611_10006588_pt1 | contig 18923 bp, 17 predicted proteins | sample S1TSphgellanicum_3_FD_187693 | JGI IMG/M metagenome (GOLD analysis project Ga0209611, IMG submission 187693) | Host-associated microbial communities from peat moss isolated from Minnesota, USA - S1T2_Fc - Sphagnum magellanicum MG (SPAdes) (version 2) | ecosystem: Host-associated > Plants > Peat... | reverse complement strand
GGGGGGAATCAAACTTTATAAATCACATGTTTAATCAAATTAATAATATTAAACATTGTGACTATGCTTGAAATCTTTTGAAACAAAAATTTGAAGTTTCTATTCCAAATCAAGATGATTTCATGGAAATGTGATTATTTCCATTTTCATTTTTAAACAATCCATGCTTGTGTGAATATTAATGAAAAAAATTAGCAAAAATGACAAAACATTTGTGTGTGTATTTATGGGCATTATGTTTTATTCAATATAATATCTTTCCATTCATTAATATATTTATGTTACAAAAATTTGTGGCCATCTTTCTAACAAGTTTTTAATGTTTAACATAAAATTTAAGATCATTTTTCAAAATTTTTAACATAATTTATTCAAAATATCATTTTCTTGTCGCAAAAAAAAATGACAATTTGACAAATAATTATGACCATGATCTTGACAAACTTCAAAAAATGTGATGTTCCACTTATTCCAAAATTCATAATTAATCCATTCATTAACACCAAAGCTATCAATTTGAAAACCATTTTGAAAATCTATAATCCATTCATTCACAAAAAATTGATGAATAATTGATGCCTTGAACAATCAAGATTTTTTTTCCCATCTAAACATCTTGTCCACATGTGTGGAGTATTTTGTGATGTTCTAACCTTCATTTGTTTGAAATGTTGAAAGTTTTGCACATTTGTTTTTTGTGTGTAAAATAGTCTATGCATGTTTGTTTTCAACATGTGGGTTGATCTTTCTTTATGTTTTAGTCTTTCCATTAAACATGATGGTAGATTCAATGGAAGTTGAAATTTTCCTTGAAAATGGCATAGTTCCCTTTGTCATATATGTGAATGATCGAAAGGCTATTGTTCATGACTGTACCTTTTCAATTAATTTCAAATTTCAAATTAGTTTCATTTTGCTAGAGAAAGTAGTATTGAATTTTATGGGAAAAGTAACACAAGCCATCTTGCAAAAGCCCATTGAGAATGCTTCTAGAAGAAGATGACTCCTTTCACTAAGAACATATCAAGTTATTGGAGAAAAAAGGAACAAATTTCAGCCTCAATTGGAGGCATAAGGATTTGGCAATGTCAAAATAGAACCAATGATCCTTGAGTTGAGTGATTCTACAAATGAAGATGCATATGAGGTTCTAAATCCAATTGTGTTGTAATCATTGTCATATCAAAGTCTTTCGTGTTTGGATGTTGATGTTCAAAAGATTTCAAACATTGTTATGTGTTTGAAACGATTGGCATTTACAAATGTTCTTAAGAACAAATTGCAACATCTAGATCATGATGCCATTTCGAAGAAAATTGTGTAATATCTACCCCCCAAGTTTGATGGAGATGTTATGTTTGAGTTGCCACCAATGAAATATTCTTGTAGTTGGCATGTTTAATGCAAGGCAACCAAAAAACATGATGGTCACCCTTGGTGTAAGACAAAAACTACAAACATTAAGAATAATCATGGCTTGAAATTTAGACATTCCTCTTGTGTTGGTCATACTTCCTATCAAATTTCACAATACATTTACAATAAAATTGATTGGGAAGGAGTTGCAAAAAAATTGTGGAAGCAAGAAAATAGCTTCTAATTAATACAACCTTTTTATGTACACATTGCAAGCTTCCACCAAAGTGCATTGCAAAGTGTTTGACCAAAAAGTATTATATCTTGCGTCAATTGAAAACCATGACATGAGCTTGCATCCACCTTAGGAGCCATGAACATTAAGTTGTTATAAGACCTTCTTGGAAGAACAAACAAATTGCACATGATCTCATAATGTAAAAGTATGAAAAATCACCCATTACCACACCTTTTGCCATTGCCATGTTAACTAATAGGGCATTTCTTGGGTCTAAGATTATTGGCCTTGATGATGGATTATAGTCCAAATTGCAAAGTGTGGAATTTTACTTGTTGGAAAGTTTTCCCCTTTGAACTTTGCAAGAATAATCTAAAGTTTGGTAGTGGAACCAAAGACTCCACTGATCAAATATTGGATATAAAGAGATAATTTTTATATTATTATTTCCAAGATAGCATTTTCCTTAGTCAAGGTAGCCCTAAGAACTTTTCATTCAAGATGTATATTCATGGTCTTGCTTGTGGTGTTAATATTATGAAATGTATGCAACTAAGAGAGGATTTGGAAGGAGTGTGGTTGATGTTTGACCATTACAAATGTGTGACAATGGACAACCATGGGTTGCCATGTTTATGATCCTTTTTTTTGTTATAGTACTTTGACGATTGCAATTTGTGAAATGCAATCTAAATCCATGTGGATTCATAGATGTTAATGTGGAAAATGTTCATCATGATCATGCAAGAACATGGTGTGTTGAATGTGAATTTCAAAGGACTCATGGCAAATTCTACTCAAACTAATTTCAATGCAATGAGGATTTTGTTTAGGAATGGTGACCCAAAGATCAATTGGAGAATCAAGAATGTACATGTTTTTATCATTGGGCTCAATCTCTTGATCGACATACAAAAAAATTGATACATTTTGAATTTCATGACAAACACATAAAAATTTGTCATGGTTAAAAGAATGCCACAACATTAATTTCTACAAAAGTGAAATACCAAACAATTCATGTTTGATGGCTATCATGTGGTGTTGCATCTAAAAACAACATTTATGAATTAAATGATTGGTTCACCTTTTGGCACTTCCATTATCCTCCATGGCGGAGTATGTGAAAATTGTGAACTTCCCTTCATTCTTATTGATTATTTATTTGTTGTTGATTCTTTCATACCTTCTTGTGCTTTAAAATTGCATTTAAAGTTTTAACTATCCATTTTTCCAAATGTGACATATGGATTTTCTTTTTGCAAACCATGGATTTACAAAAAGATGCCAACTTGCCAACAAGCAATTTGGTTATTGACTTTTATGATATAACAATTGATGATTTCATTCAAACATTTCTCCAACAAACATGATATAGGGATTACCTCATGGGGAGAGGTAAAGGACATGGTCCTAACAATTATGAATTGCATTTACAAGTATCAAATTGATCATGTGACCTTCAAAAAGATGGTAGAAGCCCTTAGGAACATTGCATCCTCTTCTTCCCTTCAAAGCAAAATGGTAGGCCTTGAAAGGGAAGAAAGGTTTAGGACATGTAAGCAAAAATTTGGAAATCCACTAGGTTTTGCTAGAGATTCACATTGAAGAGATCAAGATAATTTCTTTGTCCCTCATCAATGTGGATCGATGTTTCATGATTCTTCACAATATGTCATTCCTCCAACATTTTCTCAATGTGATTCTACTACAAACATGGGATCCAATATTGATCAATGTGCAAATGTGACGATCGTTCCTCCAAGCCAAAAGAACTAGACCATCCATATTACATATTCATGTGGAGACATATTACATTCAAACAAGATGGCAATATTGAACCCACAAGACCAAGTTCTAAAGTGCAATGTATTACAATTTGTGTGTTTTATAGGAAGAATTGTAAAGCACCCATTGCAAATGAGTTATTGTTTGCTAAGGCATTGTTCACTCCCACTTAGATATCTTTTCAGGTGCATGCCATCATCCATTGAAAGTGATGATCATCACCAAGAACCTCCACTTGATGCAAGGCAAGCTCCATCAAAACATGATAGCAAATTTGTTCGATGAAATCAACCAATGAACTTCATGATTGCAAATGGGAGATGACCATTTTTGCATCACATTGAGGTACCTCCACCTAGGATTAGATGTGTGTACATAGTTTCAACTATAAATTCCATGTTACACGATAGTATTTACAAGGTCACAATGGGTTGTTATCCTACTTGTACTTGCATTGCTTTCATATTAATGTTGACTTCTTCTATTGGAAAAAATAGAAAAATATGTCCCATGCAAACACTTGTATTTCCTCTTTGTCAAAAGAATGAGTTGTGATTCAAAGGTTGATTTTTTCATCCACAAACCAACATTGAGTTGGATGAGATTCACCGTTTTTTGCAAAAGATTAGAGTTTGAGCTTATCACTTAGCATTTCATGAGTTGTTGTTTAGGAGACCACACTACAAGAAATCATTTGTATGCATTTCTTGTACCTCGTAAATATAGCCTATAATTGACAAATTATTTGATTTCAAAGGCTTCAAATGCATTTGTATCCTTTATATTTCATATCATGCACATGTATGTGATCCAATGATGACGAATAAATTGGTTATGAATGAATATGGATGAATGTACTATTTGGATGTAGATGAATTTAATGGATGAATATAGATGAGATTGTAGCAATCCATGAGCCTATGTTTACGTTGCTGCTCATGGCTCACCGCTCAGAGCTCATGACCTAGATGCACTCCCTTTCCGCTACACTTATTTGCACCCACCATAGTGGTGAGCTGATGGAGTCAGTGAGTAGTCGTCGCATCCCATTGCTGCAAATTTTTTTACATGTGATGGTCCGATACTTTGTGAGTAGCTGTCACAAGGCTACCTTCGAAATTACTGTCGGGGAGATTTCTCTACAATGTGGCTGTGTTCCCCTTGACTTCATCTTCTGAGGATGTTTGCCCTTATGTACAGTGAAAGATTTGGGTTTAGAGTTTGCATGCAGATTCATCATCCTTTGGAATGATATGAAGTGCCCTTCTTATTGCTTCAAGCAATGTTCTTCCATATCCATTTGTCTCTCTTCCGGTTCCAGTTTTCCTGTTTGAATGTCACTCATGTTTCAGAACCAAGCTCATAAGTTTTCTGGCTCCTTGGGTGGTAGATTCTTTGCCCTCTACATTTAATTGGCCTAGATCTACTTGTCCACCATAGAGTCTTTTCTCTTCCGAGTATCCTCAAAACATTCTGTTGTTGGTGTACACACGTCTTTCTTATGCATCGACTGTTGTTTGTGGTCCAAACAGGCGCTAACATACAGTTAGCTTAGGCATAAACCTGACTGAGATTTTCTTGAGCAAGCTCCAATCAGACCTTCCTATTCTTCACAGTCCACAGCCGGACCTTTGTCACACCTGCTTCTGTCTTTATCGAACCCATTTCTTCTTACCAAATACAAATCATGCTTCACCATCGCCAGCATCTTCATAAACTCCGTCAGGCTTCTCATTCCCACCTTCTTGCCCCCTCACAAACCAGCCGCTCACACGTTGTCACCAAAGAGTTGGGCCCACAAGAAAACGGGACACAGCAAAGTGTAAACAGAAACAATTCAAATTCGGACTCTTTCAGCAAGTGACGTGCAAAAAAAAGCCCTAAAAAAATCTCACCGGCCAAACGTTCTACGAGAGGGCGATGCTTGGATGAGAATAGCATTTGGCAAACGGAATCTCATCGTATGGCCTTACTTCCTCGTTCGCGTTTTCCCGTTTTCTGTTGCCTGAATCAACTCTTCATCTAAACTACATACCCAACCGCCCATTCCAACAAGAGAAAGCCTACGTCATCTTTGTTGGCCTTGCCTACCAAGGCAATTGTGTTTAGATTCATTATTATAGAGTATAATAGCTTAAGGGATTTTGGCCCCTAGGTAATAGCTCTAGTTTTATACGAGGATTTTTAAAAGATGATATTTAGGCTTGTGTTGAAACTTGAGATTAGTTATAGAGTTATAATATCTTGAAGAATTTTGGTTTCTTTTAGAGGATTTTTTGAAGATTATCTTTTGCTATGGTGAAATACTTGAGTTTCCATAAATCTTCTTTTGCCTTAAGATACTTTTTGATGTAAATGGCAAGGCCACAGTGTGACACACCCCTTGTCACTCAGCAACCAAATCAGGATTTTTTTTGGGCAGAATAGGCAAAAGGGCCGCCACTGCTGGATCTGCACTTCACCTATCTACGGGACCTGAGGTTGTACTTTACGCCAGATAGAAGCCGGGGACTACCCACAGTGGCCTAACCGGGCTCTCGCCCCTTCTCACGGGGAGAAAGAAAATACAGCGTGTGCCTCTTTCTCTAGAAAAGAATAGTTGACGGGCCAGGGTTTACCTCTTCCAGCCTCAAAACTTACATGTGATTGCGACTGCTTCCGACCTGTTGTAGCAGATGTTTGCGATTTCCTGCGGAGAGTGAGTGGGGGAGATGCGCTCGTCGAAGCGGTTATGAGGAGAACGAGTGGCATGGCGAGAGGATTGCGGCTCTGCCCTCGCTTACGGGTCCCCATCTTCACGCATCGATGGTTCCTGGATTCCAACAATCCTCGAGCTCTGGTCACGCTCATTGTTCGTGGATGCCATGACGAGGCCTGCCCTTTTGTTTCTCAATCCCCGCTCGGAACACTCGCTTCAGATTATGGAAATGACGTGTCGACATTGAGAGGCGGAGGAGATCCCTCCAGGAGCTCCTGTATGAGATCCCTTCTTCCTCTCTGTGGGCAATCCCTTGTCAATAGATTCCTCGAAGTTTCCACTGGACTCTTGCAAACTGCAAGGGATATTACTCCTACTTCTTCTCCTTCGCAGGTTTTCTCGAGAAAGGGTTTGAGTGTTCGTCATTTCAGAAGTGGAGGAGTTTTGGAGGCGCGCGCGAAGGTGGGGCCTTCGGGAGCCACGGTGGGCTATAAATACAGAGGAAAGAGATCGGGAGATGCAAAGGGGGAAGTGGGCGATGTGTCTAAGAAACCTGTTTCACATGCAGCCCCGGCTGAGAAAGTGATAGAGATTTTTCATGGCATCACCTTGGGGGAGCTTGCAGCCCGCCTCAAACAGCCTGTTGATGCCATGCAAGCATCTCTCGCAGGACTTGGCGAGATAGTGACATCACCTTCTCAATCTGTTCCCATCGATGCTGCGGAGCTTGTTGGTCTGGTAGGTTTGCATCGGCGTCCTCTTCACTCTCGCACCCCTCTTTTGAAATTCAGAAAAGATCTCCAAATCACTCCACGATGACTCCATGTCAGTCTAGAGGACGATAATTAGGGGTTTATCCAAATCCTTTAGATGGTCTCCCTAACCCTAAGGAAGACACTTAGTGTTCTTAGTCTGTTATTATATCCTCTTGGTTTCCTTCTTTGGGATCATTACCCTGTTTTGTGCTTTAATTCCATGCAAATTTTCTTATGGAATTGCATTTATATATTAAACATTTCTCGCATTGATTTCAGTGCTCCCTGCATCCTCTCTCCTGGCATTTAATCAAGAGTTTGATGATGTCACTGTGAGAAAACATTAGTGGCATTCAAGACCTGAAGTGTAAAATTGCAAGCAGTGGTGCGGAAATCTGCCTAGAGAAATAAATTTGGATGTCATTCATACTCTAAAGTTGTGGTTTCACATCTTGGGTTTTCACTTGTATGAGGCAAGGTTTCTGATTATGGACAACCTTTTATCTCCAACCACTTGGCTAGGAACCCTGGAAAGTGTGTGTCAAATTGTGCTCAAAGCAGCCTATGTAAGAGCTACCACTGGGAGCAGATAAAGTAAAACATTTTGTCTGAGGACAATGCTAGCATTCAATCCTTGAGTCAAAACACATCTTATCCATGCTAATTGGTATTTGGTGTGGATGACTGAACTGTCTATTGAGCTCAAGCTATGCTGGTCCTGATGTGTTCTTTCTTGTTGGATGGATTAGGATGCGGGTGTCAGTGTGAAGAAAGTGTGGTCAGTGAATGGAATGCAAACTGGCAAGGTACAAAATGCAGGGATGTTCCGGCCACCTGTTGTCACTGTCATGGGTCATGTAGACCATGGCAAAACCTCACTTCTGGATGCACTCCGGCAAACCTCACTAGCTGCACGTGAGGCAGGAGGGATTACTCAACACTTGGGTGCTTTTGTTGTAGCAATGCCTTCAGGAGCATCACTCACTTTTCTTGATACTCCAGGTCAGCACAGCTACTTTTTCTTGCGTGAGAGAACCCCTAAGATTGGTGTGAGCCTGATCAAATGTCTTCTTAGAAAAGACTTAGCCATCTGGATGGCATTTCTTGTCCTGCATTTTGGTGGAATAATGAGGTTAAGATACAATGCTCCAAAAAGCTTTACTGTTGATTTTTTGGGGTTTCTGGACTCATTCACCCTCCTTGCTATTAATTTGATAAGCAATGCACTGTTTCTGAGCATATAGTGTGTTCATGGAAGCATAGAAAAGTCTGGTAAGTGTTTGTTTTATGTTGTTTGGATTCTAGGGCATGCAGCTTTCAGTGCTATGAGAGCACGAGGGGCAGCTGTGACAGACATAGTGGTGCTGGTGGTTGCTGCGGATGATGGAGTTATGCCACAAACACGTGAGGCATTGGCTCACGCTCAGGCAGCCAAGGTACCAATAGTTGTTGCAATCAACAAATGTGACAAGGCTGAAGCCAATCCTGATCGGGTCCGTCAGCAGCTTGCTGCAGAGGGCTTGGAGCTTGAAGAGCTTGGGGGTGATGTCCAGGTCTCAGCTTTCTTTCACTGGTTTTTGCTCTCCTCAAAATCCTAGAAACCTGAAATTATTCAGCACTCTTTGTGTTAAGAGACATTACAATCAGCCAAAGGCAAATGGTGAGGAGTCGGGCGATTGCTTATGTGTAATGCAGAAGTGGCATGACTCTTCTTTGCAGGTAGTGGAAGTCTCCGCAGTAAAAAGAATTGGTCTGGAAAAATTGGAGGAAGCTCTGCTGCTTCAAGCAGAGCTAATGGAACTGAGGGCTTGCAGCTCTGATGAACCACATGCAGTTGTTGTTGAGGCAAGAGTTGATCGAGGTCAAGGACCCCTGGCAACTGTGATAGTGCGATCAGGAACAATCGTTCCTGGAATGAACATTGTGATGGGAACACAGTGGGGACGCATCCGGGCACTCCGTGATATGCTGGGATGCCAAATTGTGTCTGCAGGGCCATCAACACCTGTTGAGATTGATGGTCTACGTGGACTCCCAGAGGCTGGAGATGAAATCCAAGTCGTGATCAGTGAGGAGAGAGCTAGGAAGCTAAGCCAAGCACGGTATTCTCGAACAGAAGAGAGACGACATTGGGAGTTGAAGCAACGGAACATGGCTGCCACAGCAATAGCAGTTGCAGAAGATGGAACAGAAGAGCCAAAATCAGAGAAAGTGGAGATGGCTGTGGTTGTGAAGGCAGATGTACAGGGCACTGCTCAGGCCGTGAGTCAGGCCCTTGCAAGCCTGAGCTGCCCTCAGGTAACACACATGGACAGCTTTTGAGCCTTTCACTATGTTGAATTGATTCTCCTCTTCTCTAGCAGCTAGTCAATGAATCAAATGGTTGGTTGTTTGATTCACCTTCTGGTGAGCAGTGGGCAAAGTTTCATTGTTTATTACAGTTGGAATGTGCTTTCATTGCTCTAGCTTTTTTTGGTAGTCGATTGAGGCTCTCTGTGCTCAGCTACTCCAGACTCTATGCCAGTCACTAGTTCTTGTTCCTTCTGGATGTAATTGCAGTGTTTATTACCTAACTTCTCTGAGTCTTTGGTATGAGTATCAGTCCTTAGTTTACCAGAGTGTTACTAGCTACAATTGTCAGTGCTCAAAGATGCAGTTAAAAACAAGTTAAATGAGTTTCTTATGTTATGCAAGGAAGTATAGGAACCTTCTCAAGTGATTTCTTGTGTCCAAACAGGTAGGAGTCAACATAATTCATGCAGGAGTGGGCCCTATATCGCAATCTGATGTGGACCTGGCAGAAGCTTGTGGAGCTTGTGTTGTAGGCTTCAATGTGAGGTCTATGGCAGCTGCTGTTGGTGCTGCTGCTCGGCGTGCCAAAATCAATGTGAGTTCCCTGTCCTATGAATGTCTGGTGGGGCATAATTTTCTAATTTGACTAGGAGGTTGTGGGTATTCATGGAGATTAGTTGGAAGTTATAAGACAGCCCAAAGCATGCTAATTTTGTTGTGTGAAAATAGTCCCTTTGTCCCTTATAGATCTATATGGCTTTCCTGTTGCAATGCGGACTATTGTCAAAAGCTTATTAGTACAAGGTCATATAAGCTTTGCTTGGGCTGGATAGGCTCATTTCTCTTCACTTTTTCTGCCTAGTGGAAAATTCCACCTTGGTATTTGGAGCAATCAACTTGGCTGTTGTGAACATTTGTGGTTTGTTCATATGAGTGGTAGACTCTGATCTTTTAATTTGGTATGTGGAGCAGATTAGGGAGCACCGCATTATTTATCACCTGCTTGAGGACATAGGGTCCCTCATTGTGGGCATGGCCCCTGGGACAAAGGAGACCCAAGTGGCAGGCCAGGCTGAGGTAAGTCTGCTATGTGATACTTATAGCTCAGCTGTGTTGAAACCCTGTTGCTATTGGATATTGAGGATTTGGCATCTTAATGGCCTGTGCTGTGTTGTCTTCTATGCCAGGTGCTGAATGTGTTTGAGCTCAAAGGAAAAGGACGAGAAGGAAAGGGAGCCACTAAAATTGCAGGCTGTCGGGTGTTTGATGGGAGCCTACAGCGTGCTTCCCGAATTCGGGTTTTGCGGAGTGGGGAGGTCATGTTTGAAGGTGTGTGTCAGTCACTGAAGAGGGAAAAACTGGATGTTGACATGGTTGGGAAGGGAACAGAGTGTGGGATGATTCTTCAAGACTGGGTTGACTTTAGGGTTGGTGATGTGGTTCAATGTATTGAGGATGTTCGACGGATGCCAAAGTATGTTTCATCTCAAAATGGGGCTGCACGCATTGAATGCTGAGTGTATCAGTTACATTTTTGTGCCGTTTTTTAGGTAGGTTACACTTAGAAGAGAGTTGACTTAATGGTGGGTGTATACGGATTTTAGGTTGACTTATACATTGAGAGTGTAGGGAGTGGTGCTTGCCTGCAAAGACCAGCCCTACTGCTTTAGCTCAAAAAGTGTTACAGACAGGAATTTAACTTTAGGAATCACATTACATTCATTGAACTTTGTACCTATTCAGGATAAATTTTTTTGCCCCCATACACTTCTAGGAGCCAAAAATCCAGCAAGATAATGTATCTGGCAGGATTTAGAGATTTGGATGAATGTATCTGGCCACTGTATGTCAGCATCAATACATTTTCCCCTTCATTGTTGCAGTGGTTGTAATTACACTTTGTACAGCATGGTCTACTCTGGTACCACAGCACCTATTATTGTAGGAGTTTTAGCATTAGGAAATAAGGTCACTGTGTTGGCTGAGAGGCTAAATTTGAGTAATATGCTTCAAGGGTATTGTATTTGTCCTTGCCTGATTATCTCATTATAATTTAATCAGAAGCAGGCCCCAGGGTGATTTAACTGCTAAATACTGACCCAGTAGCTTTCTTCATGCACAACCTGTGCATCACATTTCAAAAGGTTGGAAGTCTACAGCAGGTGGATTAGCATGCTGGCTTACATGCTTTCTGCATTGATGTACAACTTTAGAAGCTCAGAAAATAATTGACAACATTTGTGTGTCTTTTGTGTGGACTGTTAGTACTCAGGAAGGAAGGATTATGGTACATAAGAACAATAATCACCAATTGAGTACATATATCAAATGCAAAGTAGTTCATGCTTTCACCAATCGCTCTAAACAAATTTAAGTATTTAATTATTGGTCTACCCTTGCATGCAGTTAGTACACACATATTTTAAAGCTTTTGATATTGTTCACTTTTTGGTGGCCATTGCCACCAATAGCTGGTCAATGTAATATCTGGTTGCCTTCTATAGATTGCCTTCACAATAACTATGAAGCCTTCAATAGGTAAAATTGCAGCATTTGACATGTTCAGGGAGAACACACTAAAACTTCAAGAATGAGAGGCCTGTCATGTGCTTGCTGTTTCTCAAGCTGTTTTCATTTCATAATTTACTTTTCATTGCTGTGCTTGGAGATTGAGGCTCCCTGGATCTTTTCTCAACAATTCGACCAATTGCACGTAATTGTTCCTTTGATATCCACCGTGGCTTCCATAACCACTGACCACCATCCACAACCAGTGTTGCACCATTTATGTACTTCCCTGCACACTCAGCATTATCTAGTGTCACCATCTGATAACAAGCACATTACCTCATTCTCTCAAGATTGTTCTGAGCCAGGAGTCTGGGGATCATGTCAAAAGCAACTTGGCATATAACTATAAGCACACCAAGCTCTTAAGAGAGACATGGTATGTTATGAGATCACACCTCAGATTAATGAATTGATGTCAGTGCAACTAGTTCAGCATGGAAAACAACTTGAGATGGATTACAATGCCCACATTGCACAAAGCCAGGAGGTTTACCCTAACATCCAGTCTCATCTGCAACAATTTGTGCAGCTTTCTAAAGTCAGCATTCTTTTGAAACTGCTTATATCACATGTGGTCACACTTGGTCTCAACATGTGCCCATCAAACATGGTCAGGGCACAGTTTGTGAGTGTGGTCCTTGAGTTAACCTTTATTCTAGACGACCACAACCATTCCTGTTTTGAAAGACAATATTTTCAACCAGTAAGAGATTTGACATTACATGCGGACAACAATAGAGAGCAACAAATAGAGGGGCGTAGCCAAACCTGCATCAGACGTGAGATATACAGCAGCCATTGCTATATCCCATTTTTCACCAATCTTAAATAAAGGGGCAAAATCCTTCTCTGAAAGCCCAGATTCTTCAGGGAGAAGCTTGCTCCTGCCTGGAGTGTCTGCAATCGGTCCAGGGGCTATTCCATTTGTTCGAATTCCATAGTCTGTGCCCCACTCCAGTGCTAAATTTCTTGTGATGCTGTCAACAGCTGCCTGTAATCAAAGAGAGTTCAAAGATTTCATTTCTATTGGAGTTGGGTCATTAATGACAAAACAAAGAATCCTGAAATTTTGAGATTAATTGCACCACAAAATTAGCCCCAGGCAAACCACCTTCTGGGATTCAATTACATTGTGTGGGAGTCTTCATAGGCAACCCATCACAGGTGGGACAGAACCATCTGATTAATTAAGCTGCCCACACAGAGAGAAAGACCGAGAGAGACACCTTAGCAGCAGTAACATGGATTTGATACCATTCAGCTGAGTACTGGAATGTAGCGCTTATGTTCAATATAACCCCACCCTCTGATGGAGACTTTCCTTGTCCACCCTTCTTCAAATACTGCAGCGCAGCATGGGACATTGTGAAGGTGCCAAGTGCATCAATATCCATAACTGCAGAGTCATATACAACTTCTTAATGATGTGTACACAGTTTCGTGTCCAAACTCACATCTAGTAGATGAGTTGCCGACAGATTTATGCAGTGTGCAACGACAGTGCTTCTGGAAAAAGAAAGATACAATCAGAGTCGTAGTAAGGGATCAGATTAGATAATCTGGCCGTGACTCCGAAAAATGAGGAGACAGCATATGAATCATGTACGCTTGCCTGTTTTGAAGCCATTCGGAGAGAGATCCTCGGCTGCAACTAGGAAATTGCCTGCTGCTCCGTTGACAAGTATGTCCAGTTTTCCAAACTGCTCTACAACTGTGTTTACAACTCGGCTTGCATCATCCTTCTTCCGTACATCCCCTTCCAATCCTATAGCCTGGGCAATCCACATGACCAGGGTGGTCGATGCCGTGGTCGCGCTTAACTCTAGGTTTTAGTCTGTCTTTACTGTCTTCAAACAAAACAATCAACACTACAAGCAATCTCGCGTCACAGAGCTCTTTCAAGAAACTGGTCTCTCTAAAGATGAAGACAAGTACCTCGATACCGTGAGATTCCAGATATGAGACAGCTGCGTCCAGAACCTGTTGTCTCCGGCCCATAATTGCCACTTTGGCGCCATGTTTTCCAAACTGCGTAGCAATCTCCAAACCGATTCCTGACCCTCCACCTGTGATCAAAGCCACCCTTCCTTCCAGCACCGTGTTTCTGAAAACCGAGTTGGGCTCCATATGCCTTGTCGTCCTCCCCGCAATCCAGGCAATCAGAATCTTCAAGTTCGCCGGAAGATTGTATTCTTCGAAAATAAGCACAAACAGAAAATTCCTTGCTCCGAGTTTCCACAAACTTAACCTTGAAATAGCAGGGAACCCTATTACATTCAAGGCTTTCTGACTTCTCTATTGCTACTGATACGCAATAGCCAGCCCTTTTTTCCATGGCTAAATTTTAAATGAAAATTTCGAAAATGAAGTGATTTTAGAATTTTTCTATCGCCAAAAGTGAGAGAAAAAAAAAGTAAAAATCATCAAATTCCTATACATAGTTGGTTTTGACTCTGTAGCAACAAATATAGAAGGTGGATTAAATTTTTTGTATTTCATATCTAGTGTATGTATGGCAAGATTTGGCTAGATCTTCCCACGGATGATCGCCATATTTTCTACATCTTCGTATGTATGATCTCCACTTTGGCTACAAAAAAAAAGTCCTAAAACTAACGCTGGCAATTGCAACACTCCGACACTGTCTTCGGCTGTACTTCAAGTTCCTCTTTGTGTCCATGATTTTCCACCGTTAACCTAAAGTCGCTTTTGATCCCTTGCGATGAGTCGGGTACACTCATCTCTTTTTTCGTCCATGATTTCACAACCTTGAAGTTGGCATTCTTTTGAAACTGCTTCTTTTCATCCCTGACATGAATTCGGGTACACTTATCTACGAGCTGGCACTTCGCCTTCACCCCTCCTCTGGTCACTCCATTGAGATGCAAGTACCCTAGTACCTAGGCTGGTTCGGCAGCAAGGTGCCTATTAATTAATTATCTTTTGTCATTTAGTTTTGGCATTATAAATAATATTATTTTGTGCTTAGGCGTATTACTTTCTTTATTTTGTTTGTTTAGGCAATGATGATAAAGTTGTTACAATGCCCATGTATTGATCCAACAACATGATGCAATTCTTGTTCTTGTATTTCTCTTATTCACTTTGGACAGTTCTTGTTCTAGCACACTTCTTATATTTCTTTGTTCACTTTGGACAGTTCTTGTTCTAGCACACTTCTTATATTTCTTTGTTCACTTTGGACAGTTCTTGTTTGGCGCTTTTTATGTTTCTCTATTCACTTTGGACAATTGTTATTATCGTGTTTTTTTACTTTTTTTTTAGTGTTTGTTTCTTCCCAATGTTTGATTTTATTTTCTTCTATCCTTACAAGCTAAGAATATTGTTGTAGTTGCAATTGTCTTTACATGTAAGAAACAGCTTTATCTTTCAAAGTAGATAGCTCAAATTGTAGTATCCTAATGAGAGATGGGCTCCCAAAAGAAACATCAATCTATCCTTACTTCACTTTTCTCTACAATTTCAAGCCAACAGCATGTAGAATCAATGTGTCGAAAGGTAGAAGTTTTCAATTAGAAAAGCAAGGAAGTTCAAAGTCCCCAAGTAAATGTTGAAAAGAGACCTGTAGGAAGACCATGAAAGTTTGTTTCCATGTGATTAATAGATGCAGAAATAAAATAAAAAGATGTTGGGTGGGAGCATAAGCAAGGGCAGTGAGGTTCTTACACAAATTGGTTTGAGCCAAAACTATGGCCACCAATTGTTGCAGCAATAAAAAGATATAGTAACAATTCTGATGTTATCCATCATTTAAGAACAACATTCAGAAAGCCAAGTATCCCAAGGCTATACATGAAGTTAGCAAGAAGCAATTTGTGGGACTGGTATACAGATAAGGGACTTTTGAAAGGAAAAATACATGCATGCAACAAGTTGTGGCACAGCTATGAAAATTCACAAGTACATGTTGTTTGCAAACTATAATGTCCATAAAATTTTGTACATATGTAGTTTTTTCTGGACCCACTCAAGTTCAAATGCATCCAGGTGAAAATTTTAACCTCATATTCATTTTAAAGGGATTCAAGTTCTAAACATTGGATAAGTATAGTTAGTGAAGGAAAAGAAATAAAATGAGATTTATTAAATATAAAAAATGGGGGACTTTTTCATCCATAAAACTACCAGTGAAACTGCCCATGAAAAACATGTAAATGGACTCACTAAACTAAAAATTCTCAATGAAAAACACTTATCTTTCTACCCAAAATTCAAGTATATGTTAATTAACCAAAAATAAAAGTTCCCATGCCATTTGAGAACATAAAATGTATTTTAATGGACTTTTGAAAGCATCAAAATTGACTAATTTTCCAAAGTCCATTAGGGCATGATAATGATTTTTTTCTGATTTGTATTCATAAGCATTGAATATTAACACAAGCAAAATGGTCACCCTATGTCAAATGTCAAAAATGAGGATGTTTAGCATAGGTGGAAGTCACATAACAGATGACATCACACATCACATATTCATTTCTATTTTAACCTTTGGTGCTTAGATTGCAAGTTAAGTTTGTTGCTACAATAGGTTCTTTAAAACCTATTGTAAGTTAAAAGTTTTATCAACTTATCACACTAAAGTGTTTGATTACCCATGGTCTGACAATGGCTGAAGGTTCTTTGCAAGAAGAGCAATGGGTGCTAAAAAACTAAAAGATAAATGAGTTAGAGTAGAGTGTCTTGGGCAGAAACAAAAGTTTACAAAGGATGAGAGGAAGAAAGACCTTGCACGGGTGAGGGTTAAACGTTACCATAGCAAAAAACAAACTATTGACTTGCAACAAGAAAAGATACAACATGTTGTTTCAAAGCTTGAGGCCATCATGGATGAACATGACTAACAAAGGCTCGCATTACAATTTTTGATTACATTTGTGAAGCACTTCAAGTTTGTCTAGGTCCTCAAAATAGGAAGCTTGTGGTGAAGAAGGTTATCATTAACAAAGAAGTTTTTGCAAACACCCCAAATTACATATATTGCCTCCCAAGTCAACCTTTGCACAATAAGAAATGTTGATAGGTATGACCAGATCATTGGTAGAATTTACACAAGCCAATACTATGAAAAAAAACGTGTTTTACAACTGGCCTTGCAACTTAATTTTTGAGTTGCACTAGACACTTGCAACTCACTGTATTTATGCATCATGAGTTTTAATAGACAACTTGCATGAGTTACAAAATTACAATTCACTGTATATACTGTGCAATTCATTGCAACTCAATTGCAATTCTGTTAAAACAATTCATTTTCAACTACTATGCAACTCCATTATAACTACACCTATGATGTCATTATGACATCATTAATTGTCATCCATCTATTAAAATATGGCACATGGCACTATGAAAATTTTTGAACATAATTCTTTTTTTCAAAATATTGATCTCCATCATCCATTATGATTATAATGATGGTTTAATATTGTGACATGTGACACAATTTTTTAAAATTGCCACATGGCATATTAATTATATTTTGGAAAAAAATAAAAATAAATAAATATTTATTTTAATAGTTAGGTAAGTCGTACATAACCATAGGTAGGTAGGTTGGTAGATCTTAAGACTTACATACCTATGTATTTACTTAAGACCTACCTACTTACATAAGTAGGTAGAAAAATAAGACCTACTTACTTACCTAGGTACATAAATAGATAAGAAAGCACAAGACTAATTGAACCGAAGAATAACCATGAAATTTATTTTTTTATTTTATGTTTTTTTGAGGGTTAGTTTTTTTTAAGCTCGTCCCAAAATGGCACATGTATTTTAATGTGAAAACATAGAAAACAAACCTCCTTCATACAATTTGTAACATGGGATTCAAAAATAAAACATATGAATCAAATCTTTTAATTATTTTTTAGTTGTAAATTTAATTGCAACTATAGAAAGATTTTTCCACATGTTTTGTGTTTTTTTTCATTATGTAAATTATACAATTAAATTAGTGATTACATGATAATTAAATACGTAAATTAATCATTTAATATTTAGTTATTTGAAATAGTCATTTGAATTATTTATTTTTTAAAATAATTAATTATTATAATATTTTATCTTATTTTATGAAAATAATTATTTGAAACATAAATGTTTGAATTAAATATGTGATAATTAATTATTTGGATTGATTATTTGAATTAATTGAGTTAATTATCTAAATTAATTATTTTATTTTAAATAATTTATTATCATATGATTAATTAGTCAAATTCATATAATTAATCACTTATTATTTGAAATTGAAAAGAAAATAGTTCCTTTAATTAATTACTGAACTAATTATTTGAATCAAACTTATTTATAATTTATAATAATTAATTATCATTTAAATTATTTTTAATTAAATAAATTACATAGTATTTATTTATTTATTTATTTTTATTGAAAATAACCCATTATTAAATATTCAATATTAAATTTGAATTTGTGCAAAAAACATGAAAAGACCATATGTGCATCAAATTGAATTTTTAATATAATATACACATTGCTTTTAGTTTCACATCTAAATTAATTACATGTATCCAAATAATTACTTAATTAATGATGAATTAATAATTATCTTAAATAATTGATTTAATTCATTACGAAATATCCCCAACTTGGATAAATATTTATTTGATTAATATTTAATTAGTAATTAGTGTATTAGGTAATGTAAAATTAAGTATATTAACTATAGTTATTTATTCGTATTAATAGTCAAATTATTGAAACACTAATTTTTTTTTAAATATTACATATGAATATGTATTTTTATTAAGTTATAAGCAATTATATTATAGTCATAACATAGTTGAACAATAGTATTCTAGTAATGGCACACTAGTGACTATATTAATTGTATCAATGGGAATCATCATAAAAAATTAGTTGCAAATGTATCACATAATGGACGGTGGAAATGTGAACATGCGGCATGATCACATGGGTGCAAGCCTAGTCGTAGGTTTCCTTTGTTCAAAGTAAATGGTTCATTGTTCTTTGTCATAAAAAATTACATGTAGACATGAAAAAGTTTTAATGTATTGAAAGTAAAAAAAAAATTGGTACAATAATTAGCATGATAATAATCTTTCATTTTATGTTTAAAACGTTGAAAAACCCCAATCTTTAAAGTAAAATTAAGCAGAATTTTTAAATAATTTCTATTTGCACAAAAGTCTGATTTTACAAAATGGTCTACATG
>Ga0209611_10006587_pt1 | contig 18924 bp, 6 predicted proteins | sample S1TSphgellanicum_3_FD_187693 | JGI IMG/M metagenome (GOLD analysis project Ga0209611, IMG submission 187693) | Host-associated microbial communities from peat moss isolated from Minnesota, USA - S1T2_Fc - Sphagnum magellanicum MG (SPAdes) (version 2) | ecosystem: Host-associated > Plants > Peat... | reverse complement strand
TTTTTTTTTTTTTTTTTTTTTTTTTTTTGAGTTTGTGATTTGGAGTCCATATTAGAAGCTTGGTTTCCTTGTGGTTGGTTTGTTAGCATTATTTGAATGTTGCAATCCAATTGATTTCCATATTCCATTGTAGTTATAAAAGACGATGTTGTTGTAAGATTTGTTATGTATTGCCTTTCAAGGTTCATTTGAGTTGTGCGTTTAACCGTAATTTGAATATTTGCCACCCTTTGAGCCTTTATTCTTCTTTCCTTTCATTTGTTGTCCTTGATTTTGTTTGCTATTTCTCTTTCCATGGTCTTTGGTCACAAGATTTGTTAATATTCATTAGATGTGACCACATGGGATTGCAAATAATCCAATAAAGGTTGTTTGCCTCTAGTTGTTTGTATAAATAGACATGGCAATGTCAATGAGGTTGCAAATGACGAGTTTTTAATGTTGTTCACCTTATTTTGTAGCTTTTATAGCAACATCTCCACATAATACCTTTGTTCATGTGAAAGGAGGTTGACAATCCTTTTCATCTACTACAACATTTATTCTTGTGATATTAATGAAAGATGTAGTAGCAATATCTTCTTCCCATCTAGGATTACCATTAACTTTTTCATTTGAATTGTGGTTTTATTTTATTTAGTCCATTAAATTTTGTTGTTTTATACACTTCACCAAACAATAATTTGTCATTTGTTGTACTAGGGTTTAAAAGCTAGATTCTTGTAACCTTAAATCCAAATATAATATTTTCTTTGCTTAGTGTTTTGTCCAATGAAGTGTCTACTTGAACAACCACCTTGATCTTATTTGGTTTTGAACATCTTTTTTGCATTATTTCCATCCTTTCTAAATTTTGTTTTGAAAGGCTTGAAATAAGACACATCTAAGGGTTTTATTGTATGTGATGTATGGCTTAAGAATGTGACCATATCTAATCCAAATGCATGTGATTGTTTTATTGCTTTTGAAGTCACAATCAATATCCATGCCCATCTAAAGGGTGAATGCAATTATAATGGTTCACTTTTCATGTCATAGTGGCAATTTCTACAAGATGTTTTATGTTTAAATGATTGTGGTGAATAATTTAATCTTAAATACATTAAATGATAACTCATTCTAAACTAACAACTTGATTATGAACATATTTGCACAATTATTTTTTGAAAATAATGCATTCATTATCAACAATGAACTTTTGAAGTAAAAAATATGGACTAGTCAATTGGCTATATTGTTAAGAAATTCAAATCTTCATATTGAATTTCATTCCAAATTGTTTATAAGGATTAAGAATGGGTTGAAAAATGAAATGATAAAATTAAGTATGAAATCTTTTTTTGTGAAACCTTAGCCAAATGGTAGTTTTATGAATTTTTGAAGGGTTAGAATTGGACTTCATTTTCAAAAGTCCTTTTGAAACAAATTTTTTTGTGTTTGTCAAAAAAATTATGCCCAATGCATAATTGAAATATCTAAGTGGGCTTTTATTCTTATGGACTTTATGAGTTTTTTGTTTAGGATTTCCAAAGTGATTTCACCATACCAACTAACAACAACATTTTTCAATATGGGTTTTCACCTAGTTTTAAGATTTTTTATAAGTTAATGAAATTGTAATAGTCAAAAATTACATCAATGAAATATTATAAGTTTAAATATCCATATGGATAGTATATAAAAACATGCTAATGACTCTTGGGAGTTCTACATCTACCTAAAATGAGCCATCATAACTTGCATTCGCCCTAGTAGAAGATTATGTTGATTTGTTTGAAAAACCCCACTTGGTACAAATTTCTTGAAGTACTTTAAGAATTATTTGAATAAAAATGTAATAATCCCAAAAAAATTGGGTATTGTCAGTCATACATTGAATCCATTTCCAAACAAAATGTCTAAAACCCTTAAGATAATATTTCCTCCCACAAAATATTCATGCAACACCACTTTAATTAAATTCCATGAAAATTCATTAACATGTCCTTGACCTTCTTGTGATTATAAAAATTTCATTTTTCTTTCCTGGTTTTGTTGTGGTTGTTAATATTTTACATATTCATTACATCCAAAATAAGAAAAAAATATCCCTTGGACAAAAGTTTTGGTTCACTCAAATGAACCAACATTCAAAAGGCTAAAATGCATTGAAATCTATGATGACCAATGTCTTGTCTTGCATTATTTCTTGCTTGTGTCATTACATGTTTGGCTACTTAACAATAGTATAAAAATTTAGCATGTACTTCTCCTTGTAAATAATGTTTATTTCTTCAATTCTATAATCATGGGGTCCAACCACTCTATTAGGAATCACATGTGCCCCCTTCAACCACTATTTTATTCTTAGACTCTTTTTGGAATCTTTTTAATACATCTTTCAAAAAAATATTAAAATTAAAAAAAAATTTAATACTATTATGTTAAGGTGTATATTTAAAAAATCAAAAAATATGTCATTAAAAATTATTTTCAAATTGTGCTTTTAATGTCAAAACTACTTTAAGCTGCTTTATGCAACTTTTAAACAATGGTTACAACAAATTAAAAGCCCTTATACATATTTTTCACTCATTAGATTGATTCCAAATTTTTATGACATGTACATAATGTATTCACAATAACATTTTCTAAAAATATATTTTATTTATTTTTAAAATTTCTTTTACAATCCAAAATTCTAAAATTATGTAGTGGTTATGACTATTTTTGGTACATGTTAGTATGACTACACCCCATGAATTTTTTTTTGTTGGTTTCTTATGTTGTTATTGATTCTTCTAGTTGAACTCTTTTGTTGGATTTTCATGTTGTTTCTTTACAACTATTCCTTGAATTTCACACTCATCATGCTTTGCCTTTACTTTCACATCTACATTGGTCTATTTTGCTATTGCTTTCAACCTTCTTACACTATGTACTAAAATTTTCTAAGAAATTTTGGAACTTTTTTTGCATAGATTTTGGTAAGGTGGACATGTTTCTTCTTTGTTGAAAGAAGTGAATGTCCACTCAAGTAGGACTTGTGTGAATATATATATCTTATTAAAATTATGATGTTCTTATTTCGATAGGAAATTTTGTAGGTTTAAAGATCTTTTTGGTGCTCTTTAAGTTCATCATAAATTTTGCATTGCAATATCTTAAACTTTCAATTAGTCCTTTGATTGTTTGCTTAAATTTTTGCAAAAATCATAATTGTGTTTTATAGCCCAAAGATTGATTTTACAAGTTAGTTAGGGTTTAAGGCCCTTATGGTGATGTTGTACCCCTTTGAGTGTAATAAATCACCTCCCATCCTTAAATATTTTAAATGACGTTATGAATCAAAAGATCTATAAGTATGCCCTATTTCACATCTTTAATTAAACATTTGAAGCCCCATACATACATTTTTTTGCATTTTTTTGTCATTGTGTGTGCATTGTAATGAAACAACTAAAAGCCCATTCCTAAACAACATCACAAAATGAACTACAAAATCTATAAATCTATCCATGTGACACATTTCACCAAATATTTAAAATCTCATGCATTGGGGATGGGTGTCTGCAAGCTACTGTGTACATAGAAAATTGTCACAAAATGATCATTTTCAATATTTCAACACTTTGATGCATCATGGTAAATTTTAGAAAAACATTCTTTGATGAAAATTTGTTATAGATGATGGGTTATATCCCAATCATTTTTATACAATTTTTTTAATGAAATGTTGCACATATAAAGTTATTAACAAAAGGAATAATCTTGTCCATCAAAACTTTTAAATTTAGTTTGAAGTCTTGGAATTTGGATCAAATGATATTAGAATGTTCATTAAAACATTTATGTTATCATAATGTTGTTGATTATGATCTTTTTAGGTTGTAAAATGTTCTTCCATTGAAGATGTACTTGCGATAAGTGTTTTTAATCATTTGACAAAAATAAAGTGGAGATATAAAATAATAAAAAATGCAAAACCACTATCAAATGAGGTTTTTTTAACTTTTATAAAATTATTAGTGTACATTTACACAAAGCCATGATATGAATCAATTGCATATTCATGGTTTTCATGACTTATTTTAGTTTTGAACACAAAGCCATTTATATGTGATCTCCAAAAGAATTTAGAGTGTGTGAAATCTTACAATTCATTATTTTATTTATAGTCCTAATTTTGCTTTAAATCATGTACATTGTAGCTTGTAAACACCTAGATATTTTCAGATTTGTGAACATTTGTGTGTTGGAATGTGACAACTTTAACCCTAACACCAACTCTTTTTTTACCATTTGCAAACAACTTATTTCAATGAATATTATATTCCCCATCCATGACCAAACACATTTAAAACATTTTTTTCCACTAAATGTTCACTCAATGATCATGGTCAAACCAATGGAAGATGTTTGGTTCATTGGTCATTGGGTCTTTTGTTCACTAGACAAATGTTCAATGATGGGTGGGTGTTTAATGATAGGTTTACTTACCCTAATCAAACAAAAAATGAAAAGTTTTCAATTAGTGAAGAAAAAGTCTATATTTAGGTAGTGGAATAGTTCCTCTAACTAGACATATGTCATCTATCAACCAAATGTTGTTTGCAACAATATAGTTTGTGGCACAATGTTGAATTTTTTGTGCCACAACATTTAACAAAAATAAATCATCATAAAAAATTGTGTGGGTTAGATGTCAATTTTTAAAAGGACTCAAAGTAAAAGGTTGCATGGATCCAACCACCAAACAAGCCTCCAATAAGGAGGTGGTTCACCTAGAAAGACTAAGACTAATGGATAATGTCATTCATAGGTTCTTGCCTTGCTAAGCTTAGGTTGAAAAATGGCTACAACTTTTATTGATCAACCATTGAAATATAAGAAATTGAAGATAATGGTATTTAGATTATTTCAACATACTTGATTATTTTGCATTGGTGCACTATATAAGGTCCATGCATGGTAGGGTGAATCACTTTTGGTGTCACAATTGCCTACATTAAAGTTTGCTATGAAGGACTTGTTTTGAGATCATACACTTGAAGTTATGCGTAGTTCAATTACTTGTTATGCATAACTTATAAAACTACAAGAGCAATTACTTTTTGAACTTAAAAGCAAGAACTATAGGCAAATTTTCATTGTGGTCAAATGATGGATTTTGACCTTATTAGGGTTAGGGACTTGGGGTTTAGTTAAATAATGTATTGATGAAAAAAAAATTGAAGAGTTTTACGTCATGTCAAATGAAAATAAAATTTATGAACTTTTTTTGTTTCCTTTCTTGAAAGTCCATATCATATTGAGAAAATGTGGTTTTATGTTGGATTTGTGCACACTTGTGTATAGAACAATGAAATTTGGGTAGTTTTAAACATAGATGAAAACTAATTGCTTGGAATTAACAAATTGTTGTTACTTAATTCCCTAATAATCCCAAGGTTCAAAATAAAAGAGAATGGATTTATGGCTAAGATGTATTTTTTTGTTGATTTATGATCCACCTTACCATGCATTGACCTTGTAAATGAGGACCCCTTATAATAATTAAGAGTACAAAGGTTTATTTATGTTTCAACTTGACACCTAATTGTGAAAGAAGTTTAGTTGAGAAATTGAAATGTGTTTTAAAACCATTCTTTAGACTTCTGTAGGAAAACATTTGGGTCATGGTTTGCTTGAGCATACAAAACATTATATGGTATTGTAGATTTCTAACATTTTAAATGCTAGGAAATTTTTAAACATTTCCACCAACCTTCCCACTTAATCATATGAATTGCATAATTCCCTATGCACTAATATCTTAAAAATTTCAAACCATATGACATGTGACATTTATTACCCACTTTGGGTTCAAATAGATAGTAAGCTTTGGTGTTTGTTGGAAAAAAAAATCACATTTTATGGGTATTTTGAAAATTTGTGACCCATTTATAAAAAATATGACTAAAATTATAATAGGATTAATTTCAAATAGAAAAATAGATAAAACACTAGATTACAATGCACTAAATACATTTTGATGTGATTGCCCCCCATTCACATAAAAATCAAGGTATTTTGTTAAGTGGACAAAATTGTGATTTTCCAACACACTTTTAACATATATGAAGATTTCATCAACATATGTAAGTGGGTCAATAAGGTGTTCAGAAGATGCACTTCATATATACATATCAAATTACAATAGTTGTTTCATAAAGAAATGGTTGTACTACAACAATCATATATATCTTTAAAAAATTCCTTCTATGGGACAAGAAATCGGTGTTTATAAAATATTATCAAAATACTAGTTATATTTATTTGCATGGAAACATTTCCACATTTTTGTGATGTGTTTGTTCCATACTACAAGATTGTAATTTTAAATTCTCATTATCACAAATTTAACATTGTTTTATATCATATTTTACTCCAAAAACTAAACAAAAAACTATGGGGCAATATTCTTTGTACACACAAGCAAATCATGAACAACCTTTAAAAATTACATAATTTTTTCATCTCAAACTTTAAAATTAGATGAAACTTTCTTAATAGAAAAGGAATTCAACAATACAATGATATTGTTAAAGGCTATGCATGACATGTCTAGTTGTTGTCTAATGAAGGTGACTTTTTTTGTAGCTCAAAAGGGAGGCACATTTTGTGCATTCCTCATTTGATGTTGCCTTCTTTGTTGCATACATGGCATACTTTTTACTTTCAATGTGCTTTTATTGTTTGAAAGTGTTTTCAAATTTTCAAAAGTCTCAAGGCATTGAAACTTGGTGAACTTAGTTTTGACATTAAAGATATCTACAAAGTTAGTCAAACAAGGGACCAAAACCCCTATTTTGGCTAAAACTGGAACGAGATGCCAAAAAGTTGCAAAAAATATACATTCATGTAAAATGGAAGGTGGAACTACTTTTACCTCAATCAACCTACAAAAAGTAGTTTCATTTCCAATCTCATTTTTACAAGATGCATGATTGTTCCTACACCAAATATTTAGCAAATATTGTGCATTTATTATTATTCCATGATTGGTTTGGGGGTTTGGTCCTTTATTAAGAACTTTAAGGATAGTTCATTATTACGCATGAAGAGGTAGATGGAAGCCCAAATGCAAAGTGAAACATGCATTGACTTTGCGGATTTATGTATTGGGGCTCAACATTTAAATTATGTTATGTGCCAAATGATGAGATCTTTAAAACTCATTGAAGATTGGAAGTTGTGTTGGGGACATTGATTTTATTGTTGCTTACATTGTTGATATACGTCATGACAACAAATCTTGCTACTATAGTGTGAAGCTAAAGTTTTGCAAGTTTTAAATGCACCTTTGATTTTCTAAGTTTAATGAAGCAAATTTGGTAATACCATAATGACAAGTTGTAATTTATAGCATTGTTTGATTTTGTTGTTCTTTCTTGTCCAACTTGTTTTGTTGTCTCCTTGTTTTTGTTGTTTGTGTTGTTTCTTTGTCAACTTCCATGATGGCCCATACTATTGGCTACTCCTTGTGATGATAAGGCTATGGTTTAAATTTGGCATCTTGTAAAAGCTTTTATAACTCAAGTTTCATGTTAGGTAGTAATTTTTGTCATTTTTGCTTCTAGACTTGAGGTTGCACCCTTTGCCCATTTGAACTTTCTTGTCCCTCGTTGCTTTACATGTTTTTTATTTATTTATTTGATAAGTTGTATAAAATCTTTTTTTTAAACACATTTGATTCCTCTCGTTGCAACTTGAGAATTATAACAATTCTTGCAATGTCAAAGTTTTTTTCTAGGGTGTGCATCATGTAGGTTCAAATTCATATGATGATATGGATTTATTTTTTAAATGTGGTTATAATGTGATGTTCTTCTTTCAATTCACACATTTTTATTTTAAAATTTATGTTTTATTTTGTAATTTTATTTCTTATTTTTTAAAAAGATTATCCATATGCAAGGTGAAGTAATTGATAATTTGAAAGCTTATCTACTGAAATTAAACGAGATTTTATCCATGAGTTTTAAAAACCCACAAAGTTATTATAATTTGTACAATATTAAGTACAATTGAACAACACACTATCATACTCCATATTCAAAAATTCCCACACTATAAAACACATTTGAAAAATCAAATTGAAGTGCTTAATGAAACCAAAATTAAATTTAAAAAATGAATTATTATCATTAATTCTTTTATTTAAATAGAAATTTTTTAATCTCTTACAATTCAAATCATTAACATACAACTAAAAAGACAAGTAAATAATCATGTCATTTAATTGTGAAACATCTTTTAAATAAATTTCAAATATTCCATCACATTCATGACGTCTTAGTAAGGCACTTCAATGAAATTTTGTAGATGTTGTTAACCCTTTGTAGGAACATGAACATGAGAATTAAATGTAATTTTTTTGCCAAAGAATCTATAGTGTCATTTGTAACAAGAGTAAAATAACATTATTTAGGTCCATGAAGTAATGTATAAAGATTTGAACATTAAAATATCTCAAATGATCTTATTTTACCTTAGATTCAATGAAATTGTAAAATCAACTTTGATGATTATTACTTGCATTATTACTTGCAAATGGATGCACAAATACAATCAGTAAATCATTTTTCAACATTTCAAATGTGTGCTTCAAAAGATAATTCTTTTAAAAATTAATTAACACTATGGTTAAACCCAATCAAAGTAGGCATTGACATTTTCTAAGTACCGTTCATGAGTAATCTTGATAGTTTGATGTGGTAGCATAAAATTGATTGAAAAGTCCTGAGACACTATTGAACAACAACGTTTACATAGTGATTTGCATTATTTTATTGTGTTAAAAAAATAGTTATGGATTTATTTAAATATATTTTGTATTTATAAGCATAAATATCCTTGGATGGACCCACTAGGAATGTCACACATTCATTTTGTTAGACCCATCAAACTTTAGATAAATACAAGAAACAATTGAATAAGCCTTTTGATTATAATTTATTGGTGAATACATTAATTATGTTGTATAAAATTTGAAACTTTAATGAAATCAAGAATTTTAAATTTTTTTTTAATGATTGCATTTATTAGGAATGTAATTGTGTTTTTTTCCTTGAACTTTTTAGTCAAGAACACAAGTTTGAAACATGTTTTGATTTTTTTAAATATAATTTTCAAAGGTGCCTTAGATGGTATTGAATCTATTTCCAAAGTTCAAGAGCTTGATTTTGACTAGGGGGGTTACTATGGGTTAATTTTTCCAATTGTGTGCATCAAAGAGGGTATTTTTTGGAGGGTATTTTGTGAATGAACTTCATTTTTTCTTACCCTATTATTCATTTAAACATTTATATTTATACCACCTTAAACTTATTCAAAATTTTATGTTTGATTTTGACATTATATATTTGTTTTAATTTTTTTGTTTTCGTTGAAGGTGTAAGGAATCATTAAAGAATACATAATCATGTTATAGAACTAATTGAATTACAAATATTTTTACCCAACAACAAATAAATGGACCTTATGTTTTTACTACCCCACCCCCCCCTCCAACTTACAATTATGAAAAATATATTATGATATTTTCACCTTTTAAAATTTTCAATGAACACTTTAGGACATCATATATTTTGGCATGCTATGGATAAACATGAGAAAATAATTTGAAGGAAAAGAACCAATAATTTTATTTGACTAATTCTACAATTTTACCATTTCTAGAAGTGGAGGTCCTAGTGGGTCCATTGAAGGTTATTTATGCCATTATTTGATTACTTTCAAACTTTATTCAAATGTTAGATTGCTACATTAAAAACACTTTGTATAAACACAACACACATTTTCAACATTAACTTAGTTTATGGGATTTGTAAACATGCCAAAAAATGATTGGTTACACCTAAAGTGGTTCATATTAGCATGTTGGACCCACTATGAATATAAGGAAAACTCAATAAATTATATTGTGCACTTTAATTAATTAAAAAATTGAATAAATATAGGATGAAAAAATGTTGCAAAAATAATAATTAACAATGTAACCATTTGCAAGTGTTCATGTCATGTTATTGAGGAAAAACTTCTTCATGTTGTATATAACAAAGATGTGCAACTCATGGCTTGGAATTCATTTGAGTTTAGGCATGATATATTTTTTGGGGTCCATAAAATTAACAAGGAAATGAAACATAATATTCAACCTTTTAATCACAATTAGGATACCCCAACATAATGTCACACTATAAAAGGCTCCAATTCACAAATTCTACTATGGGTCTTAAATATTATTCCTTCTTATTTTATCTTTAGTTCAACATGACTAATGATATCTATAAGTTGTAATAAACACAAGGATGTTCCAATTTCTTAATTTGGTGTAAAATTTAATGTCTTCAAATCTTGAATACTAAAAATAATTCTTGATCATAACAACTATAATATGGTATGGAAATCAATAATACTAGTAAATTTATGCCAACTTGCACCAAATTTGAACCATAAATTGAAATGATTGTTAGATATCAAATGTTATGAAAATCATAACATCTACATTTTTCAAAATCCTTAATAAAGTGATTAGAAAAGGACTATTTGAAAGGGTTTTTATCTACACTTGCATAATGGACTAAATTATTTATTTTCATTATTTAGTATTGGGAAAAACACATCTGAAACATTTAGATGTAAACTAATACTAAATACATAAAACATTTATAAAACACTAAGATGTTTTTAATTGAACTTATATTAAGTTGCATGTGTTCCACAACTAAAAATAGTTACAATTTTTTAATTGTTTTTGTATTTTAAAAATTACAAGGTCAAGTTCCAATGGGGTTGCCTTGATTGTGATTATGGCCATTTACCACAAATCACCATAAGTTATGTCAATTTTTAAAACTCAGAAAAATAGAAATGTTTCAACACAAGATTTGGAACAAATTTTTGTGTAGAATTAAAAATTTAAAATGAAAACTAACTCCCCTACAACAAGTGGTCACAAGTTCAAATTGAAAAAACTACATTTGAAAGCCCACACAAAAAAGATGTCAAATGGTCATTCTAGGGTTGAGTTTGGAAAACTATAACATTGATAGTTTGAATCATAGCTCAATTGATATTTCTTTTTTATTCAGCCAAGCCTATTATGTGAAAGTTTTTGCATGTGGATAAAGTAATTGAAAAACTACATGAAATAAATGGTTTAATGGGAGATTTTTTAAAAAACACATAATATATTGTAATACCATTGGTCATTTATTCATAGCAATTTCATTGTGCTAATATAATCCTAGATTGCAAATGGGGAGGTCAAATGCAAAAAATAATAAAAATAATAATGGTATTTTAAAATGAAAAGACAGTTATTTTCTTGATTTTAGATGATAGGATAATGTTGAAAAATAGTTGGGCTTTTATGAGAAAAATGGTATAATGTGTTTTTGACTCTATTGTTTTTATAATTGCCAAAGAAATTGTCATGATATTAGCTTTGGGTCAATGATTAAGGCTAAAACATGAGAAGGGAAGAAAGTTGGAAAAGTGTCTTATAATTCAACCACATTCTCACAAGTGTGAGAGAACGAGTCCTAACATTCCCAAACGGTTTTCCCACCTTGAAAGTTGAAATATTTTGGTGTTTTGAATCTTTGGGACAAAAGTCCAAATAACAACCAATGTCCAATTGAGCCTTTTTTAGACCATTGAAAGGCGTTGAAGTTTAAATATAAAAAATTGAGCTTGCATTCTCCATTTGAAGCCATGAACTTCAAGTTATTACCAAAAAAAGAACAAGAAGTCAAATTAACAATTTAATTATTAATCATGAAAACTCGAAAAATTGAGGTCAAATGACCTTCAAAGTGAACATGTGATATGGTGTTGGAAAGGTCTTTCCAAGGTTACAACTTTGCAATTGATAACTCTTCAATCATAATTTTTATGTGGGAGTTATGAGCCCACAAATTTGCAAGACTCATAACTTGACCAAATTGGAAATTTTTGACATTTTGATGTAGCCCCCACCATTAATCACAAAATATATTACAAGGACGAGGGTGATGAACTCCTCCCAAATCCAAGTTGTGGTGAGTCTTGTGAGTTGAGTTGCTTATTGCTAGTGCACCATTTTGGTTCCAATTTGTGTTAATCTCCTTTTTTCTTAGTTTGTGTAAATTAATTTCACCTTAAACTCTTGTGAATTCATCTTAGTCTCATCCCAATGTTGCCATGTGCCTTCTTTTTTTGTTAGAACTAACGAACATGCCTACAAGTTTTGTAGTCCCAATACCATTTGGCAAATATAGGGGCATGTCAAAAATGGTGGTGAATTCATGTTACCATAACAAACAATGAAATAGATTGATTCTAAAAATGTATTCACACATAGTTTTCTATATTTTGTATATATATGAAGCACAATAGCAAACCTAGTTTGACAACCCATTGGCACCCCCAAGTCAAGCTTAGCGGTAGAAGGTTGACATGACTTTCATTCAAGCACATTAGTAGGTTTGAACCCCAAAACCTTTTTGAAGTTGCAAGGTCTTCGACATGGGCTATAACACTAAGTGATCACCTTTAAGGTTGAAGGAAAAATAAATTGAACCTAAATATAAATAGGAATTTGTACAGTGGTTGAGTGACAATAATTTGTAAGGATTGACAAGAGAAAATATTTTATTTGTAAGATTTCTTGGTTAAAAAAATGGATTTTATCATTTTTTTAAATACTAATTTTCATAAATTTCCTAACATATTTATATACAAATCCATTTTGAAATTCGCCTTTTCAACCATGTTTAAAAGCTTTTAAGAAAATGTTATACTTCAAATTTTTCACATAAAAAAAATCAAAACTAAAACAAAATTACAAGTTATAACTCACCACTTGGCCACTACCGACTTTACATCATCATGACTAGTTAGTAACAACATTTGTTATGTTAAAGTTTTCCACAACCCTCGTGTGAACACTCTCTTTATGATGTTTTGGAGGTTAGAATTGTGTTTAGAGTAGCTCCATTGGTGCTTAGTGTGTGACCTAGCAAAAATATTTCTCACATCCAATTTAATTAATTAATTTTTCACAACCCCACCGATAAAACTAAAATTAGACTACAAATAGGTGGGAACTACTAAATAACAAACCACATGGACTAATAATTTTGGTTGGCTAATTGAAAACATGGAGTAGTAGTCAGATCATATTTAATACTATGAACATGACAATCATATGACATTTATTAGCCCCTATTGTGCCTTTTACTAAGCTTAACATGATGTGGAAAAATGTTAAGCCAAAATGACATGTTTTGATTTTTCATCATCCAATTTTAATTTTTTGGGTCACATATTAGACATCATTGGAATTACTTTTAATTGATTACATTATCATGTATTACAAATATAATTTAAAATGTGTATTTATGATTTTCACATAGGTAAGTAGGAAAAACTTGTGTTGTTGAATAAAAACAAGTTGATATTGTAACTAACATAAAATCTATTAGTAGCAAGACCTATGTAAATGTTGAAAGAAGGATGGATGTAGATGGTACTAATTAGACTTTATATTTACCTTGATTTTGAAAGTCTCCAATTTGGAGAAGGGCAAAATACTTGGTGAAATTTTCCTATTTCCTAATTTCTTTCAAGTACTGAAATAAAGTCACTTCATGAGCCTACCTACTTGTTTCATACTTTCAAACTTCACATTTCACACTTCACAATACTTAGATAAACATGTTTAGTTGTGATTGTTGGGTACCCTGCATGATCATTTTTAGATGAAAGACTATAACAACTTGTGTTGGAACAAGCTTTGTGCATCACTTATGTTTGCCTTCATTAGAAATATTGTTTCGATTACTTCATGTAGGACCTTAACACAAATGTGTTACACTTTATGAAAAGCACCGATCAAAAACAACAGAGACATGTAGAGCCCGAATCCATCTTAGTTGTTTAGATATAGCCCATGTGGCTATCATGAAAGGCAATTGTTGGTAGCATAAGCATAAAATATATTTTATAATTACTTGGTAGGTACTACCATTGATTTTTTGGTGAGGAATTTATGTTTTTGCAAAATTTTCTTTGAAAAAACTTGGAAAAATGTGCATTTTAAAGTGTAGAACGTATTTTATAAACACTAATTCACCATTTTTGCTTGATCAAAAAAAATATTTAAAAAATATTGGGTACAACTTTGTAAATCTATACATGTAAGGATATTGGGGTTAATTAAAAATGACCTCTTATCCAAATCCAAAAACCAACAAATGACATCGTTGAGGGGTATTTTTTTACTATCACATGTGGCAAAATATTAATTGTTTGGGGGTTATAACCTTGTAGGTTATAATAACTTTTGGTACATTTATATTATCCACTTATCTAATTACACATATCTATTTATGAAAGAAAATAATTTGTTTGTTTTGTTTATCACAATGATTTCTTTGGGTGTTTCTTGTTACACTCTTAATACCTTTGGAAAACTTGCAATGAATAAAGGTGCACCAAATTGGTTTCATAATGTTTCAAATTATGATGAAGTTATTGAATATTGAACAATTATTGTAGTACCTTGGCCATTTCAACACATGTTCATCGAATAATTAATTAATTTTGAAAAATTCATCTCAAAAAATGGAATATTTCTAAATATTCACAATTATCTTTCACAATATTTTTTGATTTGGAAAAAATAATTTTTGAAAAATTTCAACATTTTTAAAAATAATATAATTAGTGTCAAATTGGCCAAGGTATTAGGGTATTTCATTGAAATATTATTTAAATCAAAACAAAAAAATGTAGGGGAATTTAGGTGGACTATTTGTATTGTTGCAAAGCCTTCAATGAGTAGGATTTAATGAAGGCAATTTAGGAAATTTCAAACCTAAGGTGTGAAAGATATTGAATTTTGAATAGTTTTTATCATTCAAAATTCAATTACATTACAAAAATTGATTTTGAAAGCAAAACTTAATTAGGTAACTAGCTCACATTTGGGCCAATATGACATAGGCTGCTAGTGCCCTTCATTTTGCTCTTGGTATTATTGGAAAGCCCCCAATGACTAAAGGTGCATTGAGGTGGTTTGGCAATGTTTAAACATATAGTCCAAGAATTATTGAATCTTGAACAATTTTTTCAAAGATTTTCTTAAAACCAAATATTTTAAGGAAATCAGGGCAAGCTCTTTTGATATTGTTGGAAAAACCCTTGATATGAGTGGGATCTCTTGGAGGTGATTTTGTAACTTTTAGAACTAAGGAGAGGGAAATATCTAATTTTGAGTAAATTTTGTTAGTGAAATTAATTTAACATTAATTTTTTTAAAAAAAAGATTGAGCTCTATAATAAGGTCATGTTCACAATTGGGCCAATAGCACAAGCCACACTAGTTTAGAAAATCATACATTTTTTTAATGATCAATTTATTAATATAAAATTTAAACCATTATTTAACTTCAAATTAATCAAGCTATATATTTTGAAAATAAATATTTAAAATGTAACTATTTTGATTTGAATGCCTTAGTTGATCTTAGTTATCCATTTTCTAAATTGTCACAAGGTTCGACAATGTTTCAACCTATTAATGATCCCCCCTCAATTGTAGATAATTTTCTTTTCAAAGCATTAATTTTTTTTGGCATAACATTACTTGAACCTAAACACCCTTTTGGAACTTTCAACTTCTATTAACTATCAAACTTAACTTATGCTATTTTACTTCTGATAAACAATAATATTTAGGGAAAACTAGTACCTTAATAGGTTAGTTGTGAACTTCAATTGAAGTAAACAAGTCCTTCATTCAAAACTATGATTATAATTTTTATTTCACAAACATAAATGAGACCTTACAGTTGGTTTGATTTAGCTTTTTAGTGCCCCCTTGTGTCCCCCAGGATGGCACCAAACAAGACACAAGCATCCCTAATTCGAAAATGTCTAAACCCTCAAAAACCCAATCGAACAACAAATTAGAGGCATTGAAAAGTCATCCTCAGATATGCAATTGAAGGTGAAGCAACCATTTGCAACTGCAAAATAATTGCTCCATCCAACAATGTAATTGGTTCATCCCTTGCCATACATGTACAAATAGGCCACTCCGGTAGTGGAAAACTTCAACACCACTCGTTCAACTCAATATATTATTGGGAATCCCCACTACATAGAACAAGATTACTAGAGAATAAGTTTGTCTACTAGACCATGTTACCCTAGTCCACCTGGAGGATAAACCATTGTTATGTTTGATGCACCAGGGATGAGAGAATTGACTGGGTCAATTGAAGGGTTCAACCATTCATGTTATGACTTATAATCACCATCCAACTACTACACCCACTTTCACCCCCTTCTCTTTCTTCCTTTCAATCCATATCTTACACTGAAGTACTGTAGGAAAGTATGTATGTGAGGAATGTAAGTGGTTATTATGTAAAGGCATTTGGTGACTACTAGCTGGGTAGATACATGTATGGGGACTGTTAGTTCATAGCTAACCACTGTGGTTAGCTATGGGACAAGAATACCCAACAACATGTTTCATGGTGCCCTTTTCAGTGTGTATTTGTTTGCTCTTTTTGGCCCTTGCAAGGCCAGGCCTCACATCCAATGCATTTTTTCATGGTAGGTACTAGGTTCATTGAGGCATTCAAGAGGGCCCGCCCACATACCTGGAAATGAGCAACAATTTGGTGTAGCACATCACAAGACCTTGTCTTCTTCAAGGTCCCTGTTTCACCGATTAATTTCAAGCCTCCAAAGTTTTCTCATTTCATTTGGAGTGGATATACTAGAGTTATCAGTAAAGTCATGCCCTGTTGGGCCTGAGTTTCATTTGATGCTTCATCCCCTCCTGGCTGTTATCCGCAAAGTCGCCAAATTTTATTAAATCAGGGTATGAAATACTGAGACTCGGGATTAAATGCCTGAGGCTCGAAAAGGTCACCAGGGTGTCCCGATGCCATCTTTTCCTGACTTTACGAATAACTTTAATGTTTTTGCCAGAGTACAAGAAAATTTTAACATATACCAAGCGAGATTGTGAAATAGTGCCAAAAAAAAACTGATCATGCAATCCATCATAGCTTGTGGTGGGTAGTTGAACTTGGACCAGGTCAAAAAGTCTCCATAGGTCGGTCCCAGAATATGTGGCTGAACCAGCGCTTGTGGCATTGGATCTGGATTGCAGACTATTTCCTGCCAGCACCGGCATTGGTACCTTCACCTTTTTGGGGGAAGCCTCTTAGTGACAATATTAAGCCCAACAAATGTAACTTAGATTTGAACTTAGAGACCTGATTTAGTCAAAACACGGGATATTTGTAATATTCAGGAATAATTTAAATGGTGGTACCAATATGGGTGGTGGTTCACCCAAGGTGATCACTTGTTTCCAACCATACAACATTCAGTACAGGAGTGGTTGGTTGCACATGCCCTTCCAACAAGAAAGGGGCCTTGTGTGATGGTTGTTATGATGTCAATAATTTAGACCACCCAAGCTAATAATTGTCCCTAGCTTCTGGTAAAAGACCAATGTTGAGTGGGTATTTGGTTTTGTTAATAACTGCTGATTCTTTTTTCTTAAATATTTCAGAATCACCAAACCACCCATTCCACTGTGGTTATTTCAAAGAACCAATGATCTTGGTGAAAGAATTCACCCAAAAAATTTATTTCCAGTTTTTTTTAGAATGGTGATTACTTATAAGAATCAGTTCTTTGATTTTAAATTGAGAACCGCATTCATGAACCCTAAGAACCATCACCCAGGTGGTAACCACCTGGGGTCTGTTCGTGCTTTTGATAACCACCCAACACTGGTAAAGACAGTAACCAACTGGGTGGGGCATTCGTTCACTATCCTTGAGATTGCAAAGGTTTCAACTTTCTTTCATAATAAAGGACAAAGCAATGTATGTGGGCAAGGGAAGCAATCCACCTACTTGGGATGTGTTTTGTGGACTGTAGCCAAGCAAGAGGGCCTTAGGGGATATGGTTTCAATTTTGGAACCTTCAATCGTTGTATGTCCATTTACAATCAGCCAAAAACAACCCAGTCCCCAGGAAATGAGAACTAGATAGGAAGCAGCTGTCTGGATGGGCCATATCCAATCCGGACCCTCAACACTTATGAGAGGTTCACTTGCATGCCCCCAAGTTGATTCCAAGAGATTCATTGTCTTTTTCCTATACCTATAATTGTATACTTATTTGTTGTGTTGTTGTGTAAGTTCAAAAGAACCATATGGTGAGGGGAAGGAGTCAACAAGACTTGAAGCAAGAGTTGATAAGGTCGAAGCACCTACATCTGTCATAATAGGCACTTTTGGCACAAACTACTTTTGTTCTTATCTTTCACTTTTTCTGTTTTTTTCGAAGTACAAGAGCATTTGAAACCTATGCTCAAGTGAAATTATGAATTTACAAATTTGTAAAATTAGTTTTGGTTTTAGAAGAAATTGTGATAGACTAATATAAACTTAACACTAGCTTCCTATGTGAAACATGCCTTAATAGGCATCCTAATCTTTTGTTGTCAAGAGCGTAATAAGGGGTCAAATTCACATTGTGAAAGATGAAAGGATAATTTTTGAAATCAATAGATTGAAATAAAAAAAAATTATTCAAAAATTGAAACCCTAAAACTTTCTTTATTCTTTTGGTTTCTTTTATTACACCATTCCTTTTTTTTTAATAGGTTGGAACACATTTTTGAAATACCTATGTGAAGCAACTTGTTCTACAATTGTGGAATTGCAAATGTGTGGGTTGTATGCATTTGTTTTTGTTGGAGGTTTCTAGCTTTTGCAATTCATTGTTGAAAGAGATGGTGTTTAGAATAAAGACTAAAGACATAGCATGGTTATCTAATAGCGTTCCCACCCATACTAGGTATATGGCCTTGCATCA
>Ga0209611_10006586_pt1 | contig 18926 bp, 14 predicted proteins | sample S1TSphgellanicum_3_FD_187693 | JGI IMG/M metagenome (GOLD analysis project Ga0209611, IMG submission 187693) | Host-associated microbial communities from peat moss isolated from Minnesota, USA - S1T2_Fc - Sphagnum magellanicum MG (SPAdes) (version 2) | ecosystem: Host-associated > Plants > Peat... | reverse complement strand
GGGGGGGGGTGCCCAAAAAAAAAAAAAAAAAACAACTAAAGTTAGACATTTAATTTTATTATCCAGAATGAGCACGGGTGGAGATGCTTTAACAACATCATATTTAAGATTCTTCATACCTTCAAGAGGTCTTAAGCTCAAACCCATGGATCATCTTTAGCTATGAAACTTGGGTTACTGGAAAACTGGCTGGTCTTTTTTTTAAAAGCTAATTCCAAAATCAGGGTACATATCAATTTTTTTTTATAAATTTTTTTCAAGAGCTAGTTCAGTTCTCCTAAGCCCTTGTGAGAACCAGCCCCAACAATTCTCTTCAAAAGGTGAGAATTGCCCAACACCAATAATGGCCATCCTTCTCAAAACATTATAACAAAACAAACAAGAAATAACATGTGACATACCACATTAAGTTCAATGTACACTTGTCCACATGGAGTAGTGGTAGGGTGAAATGCCAAGCTGGGTGATGCATTCATGTAACCAATGCCCACCTATATCACTTCGCATGGATCAATATATTACCAAATAGATTTTTTCATTCATAGTGACAACAAATTTAGTTAAAATACTCATATGTAATGATGTTATGTAATCCTCAAAATATAGGAAGAAAAAATTGGGCATCTCAACTATAGGAATTTTAAAACTAGACTTAATAAAACTAAAAATGTTGTAAAGCCAACTTCAAGCAAACAAAAATCCTTCACTAGCTTACCACCATCTTTAATCCACATTGCTTGATGTTCAATTATGATAATGTTGTAATACAACTAAACATCATTATGAAAAAAATGGGTGTTTTGCAATTGGGCTTGCAAATCAGTTTTTGAATTGTAATGATCATTGTAACTCATTATATTTCTACAACCATGAGTGTTATTGGACAAGTTGCTTAAATTGCAAAAAATATAATTCATTGTATATACAATCACACTAAAATACAACTCATTGCAACTTAGTTGCAATTCAATTGCAACATCTCCATCTTAACTACTATGTAATTCCCTTATAACTATAATCATAATATCATGTTGACATCATTTTTCATTCATTCATAAAAATTTAACACATGGCACTATGAAATTTTTAAAATTTTTTTTGAAAATATAGATATCCATCATTCATTATGATTATTCATTTTAAATGGTTTTAGATTATGACATGCGGCACAATCAAAAGTTGTCATGTGGCATATTAATTGAATTTTGGAAACACACACACACACATATAGTCAAGTATTTAGGCAAGTCAGTACATAACCATAGGTAGGTAAGTTGGTAGTTTTTATATACCAACCTACTTACTTGCTTACTTAAGTAAGCAAATAGGTAGGAAGGTAGAAGGGTAGGTGAACTAAAAAACAACCACATAAATTTTTAATTTTGTTTTGTGTTTTGCCTTTATGGTTAAGCTTTAATGAATTCATCCCAACATAGCACATGTATTTTAATGTGAAAATACAAGATAAAATGCTTCTTCTTTTTTTTTTGTGAAATGAGATCTTGAAAACAAAACATATGGGTTCAATCTATTATTTGCACCCTAATTACACTTGAATTGCAACCACAAAAAAAATTCCCACATGCTTTGTGTTTAATTTTAATCTTCTAATTAATCTGAATTCTATAATTAACCATTTAACATAATTATTTGAACTATATGATAATTAATTATCTAGATTGATTGTTTGAATTAATTACTATAATTTAGATAACTAGTTAGTTAGTTACTTCAAATAACTAATTATCAAAATCAATATGAAATAATTAATTATCAAAATAAGTATCAGATAATTAAAAATTGAAATAATATTTAAGTATATTAATTATTAATTATTAATCAATAAATTATTTACAAATAATTCATTATGAAACATTAAATAATAAACATGAATTTGAGTAGAAGACATCAAGGTACATAGAGACATATCCATATGTACACCTTTATTCAATGTTTAATAACATGTACACATTGCCTTTAATTCACAAATTGTTTAAATTAAATTGATTAATTTAGATTAAAGGATAATTATTTAATTTGGTTTTTAGTTCATACACTACACCAAAAAGATGGATATATGACTACATCCATGACTGGCTTTGTAGTCATATATGCCATTTATAACATCTTACATGACTACAAAATATAATTTATATATATATTCATATTAACATTTAAATACATTTTCGGATATTGATTTTATAAAAGAATTATTCCTTTAATTTAATTTTGAATTATTTATATATCGGATATATACGATTTGTATACAAATAATATAAAAACAAAACATACCCGTATCTATGTTGTACATTCATTATACATAAGATCAATTAACATATCCCAACATTAACCACAATCAACAAGGTCACCATGCTAGGACCAAGTTTTGGTCCTTGGATCTATTTGAAATGTTGCAAGGCCTTTGCCATCCACCTACCACATTACATGTAAAACAATGAATTCACATATAGCATTTATTATTTTTCAATGTTTGAATATATAAAAATAGAAAGTTCAAAATATAATTTCTTTTTCAATATTTACTCAAATGAAAATTTGAATATGGATTATTAAACTTTGAAGCATGACCTAGATACGTGTACCAACAAAAAATTCAAACAACAAATTTTGAAAGTAGAAAGTCATTTTTGAACTTCAATTTTTAAAAACTATTTGTTAGATTTCAATACATTACAAACTTTAATAAATATATGTATAATTTAAATATAAAACCTATAATATTTTAATTTCAATTATATATTTATTGTGAGTATATAATTAATTAATTAATTAAATCCATGGTGATTATAATGTAATATTAAAAATATTTAAATAAATTATATCATATCCATTATAATCCAACCGTTAATATAACATTATAAATGTTTTTTTAATTTCATTCAGTAATTTTTCTATAATTTTATATTAGATTAAGTCTACACATTTAATATCACATACATACATACATACATACATACATACATGTGAAGTGTTATCTGTATATAAATATTTATTGAAATATGTTTAATATTTTTACATAATATAGCAAATATTTTGTAATAAAATTATAATTTTAAATTGTGTAAATCATATTTAATCATATTTGTTTAAAATGCCATTTTAAAATTTTAATATGTTGTAAATTTATGAAGCCTAAACCCATGAATAAATATAATAAAACTTTGTTAAATTTGGCTAAAATAACATAAATTTGCTGAATTATGTTATTTTGGTTTTTTTTAATAATTATTAAATTACAATATTTTGATTAAATTTGGCTTGATTAAAACTAAAGTTACTTAATTTTAGTTAATTTTGGTTAAATAAATGAGGCTAAAATAGATTATTTCGGTTAAACTAAAATAAATTTTCTTATATTATGATCAACTTGGATGAAACCCTTTAAAACTTGGTTTAACGAATATAAATTTAGCTAAACTAAATGATTTTGGCTAAATTTCATTAAACCTAGAATTATTTATGTTAAAATTATTTATCTATTTGGCTAAATTTGAATAAATTAGGTTAAACTTGAATATTTAAGTTTAAATTTGTTTAAATTTGTGAAATTAAATAACATTTAGCCACTTAGGCTATACCTAGTTAAACTTGGCTAAATTTGAATAAATTTGGTGAAATAAAATGTTTGCTAAAGTTGGTACATTTGGCTAATTCAAAATAAAATAAATTATATATGTTAAAGTATGGTACATTAAACTAGAATAAGATTAATTAGAATAAATAAGGTTATTTGTAATAAACTAGATTGTTTGGGGTAAATTAATTTTAAGTAGGGTAAATTAGATTGAACTAGGATTGGATTAAATTAAATTAAAGTATTTTTACATTAATTCATATTAAAATATATACCTAAACCTCTTTAAAAGCTATTTAATAAGAAAAATCTAAATCCACTTAAATTTATATTTAAGGGGTAGTTAAAATTTAATATGTCTATTTAAGCTTACTTAAAGTCTACATAGATTTTTTAACTTTTTTATTTAGCATATTTATTTAACTTAACTTGCTTAACCTACCCATGTACTTACTTAATTTAGTTATTTTCATAATTACTAGTCATATATTCATAATATTATAATCATATGAGACTAAATTTTTTATAATCATGATTAAAATCACATATGATTTGGTCATATCACTCCATGATTAAGTTTGAACATCAGTCATAATATGTCATAGTCATGGATGGTATGTTTTTTTGTAATGATAATAATTAAGTAAATCAAGTCATAAATTATTATTTAATATTTAATGAATTTATTCTAAAATATTATATATTAAATATGTTACAAATGCAACCCTTGGGGATGCCAAGAAGCTATCCATAAAAGAATTAATTATTATTAATTTTTCATTTACTTATGTAATTTAAATAAATTTCAGGTGTATAAGTTTCATTACTTTGATATACTTTCAATATACACATTTTAAATATAGTTGATATAACATTGGGTTTATAAATTCACATTTTATATGGATATTGAATTGGTAGTATTTTATTAACGAATTAAGGATAAATTGTATGTTTATGAGAATACTTGAAAAAACCAGCATCACCAAAAAAAATTATAATTAAAAAAGGAGGCACAAAATATCAATGATTTGAATTCAACAAAAAATGTTATTGTTCACAATTGGTAAGTTTTTTTTTCCATTATCGTGACGTGTAGTGTCGTGAAATATGGTGTTGTAAGGGTGTAAATCCATAGTAAGTTCTACTAAACAAAAAGACTAGAAATAAGTCATAGGTAGAAACTAATCAACCAAAAAGAGATGCATGCACATATATATACAATGCACAAGAGGAAGCTGAGACGAAATTCTCATGTATCCACCCCCAGACTTGAGTTGGGGAAAACATGGCATGGTCTGAGTAGAAATCAAGCTATTATAGGAGAACATGATGAATAGTACCAATTATCGGCGGGAACTTGAATGAGCTCTAGCTTGAGGCAGAAGAGATGGTATCCACCATTATAGTTATCATAGAGCAACATCTGATCATCATCATCTGTCCTTTGACATACTTGACATGGATAGTCAAGTGGAGGAATCCAAATTGATGTGATGATGGTAGGATCTAAGTTTGGCAGGTGGTAGGGTGCACAATTTTTGGAGTGATCCCAAATTGTGCGTTCGTTAGTTCCTTGTAACTCCAACACACTTGAAGGTTTGATCGCCTTAATCCTCAAAATAGTGCAACCGAAAGAAGTGGATAAAGTATCATTAGGTTGTCGTTGGAAATATACAAAATAACCAACATCAAATTATCTCATCTTAAGTTTGTAACTGCCACTTCATGTGTGTGCATACCGTAAGGTGTCTCGATGTTGTGCAATGGACAAGTTCTCCATGGCCATGGGCATAACCTTCTTGAATAAAACAACCCTCTTTGCAATGACCCTAGCCTAAGTGGATGGAGAGTCTAAGTCCACAACTTGGTCCATTTGAACAACAATGGAAGAGGGTGGAATGGGATGTTTCCCAAAAAGTAAAAAATAAGGAGAAAAATGAAACAAAGAGGCGTGTTTGGACATCCTGTAACCCATGGCGATGTAAGGGAAGGCCAAGTCTCAATCCTCTTTGTTCCTAGCGAGGCAAATCTTTCGAGGTCCCTTTTTACATGTCTAAACCATCCTCTCTACGAGGCCATCAGCTTGGGGATGATCTCTTGAAGTTTGTCGATGGTCAATGAGAGCATGGTCAAGTAGGTCTTAGAATTTTCCCTTGAATTCTGATCCTTGATCAATAAAGCACTCAGCACAAGCCCCAAACCTATTTAAAACCTATTGTAAGAAAGCCTGGCTAGTGCTGCGTGGTGACTTGTCCGGTAGTGCAACAAGTTCGACCCATTTTGAAAAATGTTCAATCATAATCATGATGTAGACATTACCCTGGAGGTCTATGGTAACTCTCCAGCTAAATCACATGACCAATGATAGAACATGCCTCGAATAGGGAGCGGAGAAAGCGTGAGCTATCGAGAGGAAAAGGAAGTTCTCATTCTATCACATTGTTCACACCTAGCAATGACGTCTCAGACTTGAGCATACATACCTCTCTAATGGTAATGAGGAGCGAAAAGGTTACAAATACGCTTAACTCCAAAATGTCCAAGCTCCAAGTGTACCTTCTGAATAAGACTACGCCGTTCATGTGGTGGAAGGACCACTCTGTCGCCTTGTGGTAAGCATCGGACGAGGTGATTGTCCCTTCATGAGTAGCATTTGGACCGTTGTTGTATGCAATTTCGTTGACTTGATGTAACTTGGGAAGGGTATTTCCCATGTTGAAGAAGCCTCAGAGTGTCCAAGTCCTCCCATATATCCACAATGGGATGTTCAACCAGGTTACATTGCAGTAGTGCAAGATAACTAGATGCATCAGATACATGTATTGTTAAAATTTGGTCAAAGTTTTGCCTGGTTTCTGAGAAATTTTTAGAGGTAGTAAAGGGTCTCTGTGACATGGTATCCGTGTTTTGATGTGTAATACCAGGTCAATGAATAACCTTGAATTCATACTCTTGCAGTATAAGCGCCCAACGAGCTAACTTACTAGTAAGCTTATCGTTGGTCATCAACCATTTCATAGGCTGGTGGTCGGTATACAAAGTGAAATTAGTTCCATAAAAATAAGGAATAAAATGTATGATAGCCCATACAATAGCAAGGCACTTTCCCTCATATGAAGAGCAATTACTCTTAGCCTTATTGTTGTTTCGGGATGCATAGGCAATAACATATTCCTTACCTTCCTCATCAAGTTGGCCAAGAATAATTCCAATACCAAGAGCACTTCAGTTAGTGTGTAAAATGAGGACCTTGTTAAAATCAGGTCTTCTTAGAATGGGGAACTTTGAAAGCTTTTCCTTGAGTGTGTTGAAAGCTTCTTGAACCTCATCACTCCATGTCCAAGCAACATCCTTTTTTAACAATGCATGGAGAGGATGAACAATAGTACTGAAGTCTTGGACATAAATTCCGTAATAATTACATGGTCCGATGAAGCTCCTCAACGTGTGAACATTAGTAGGATTGGGTATCTCCAAAATGGTTACTACTTTGGCCCAATGAGCCATAATACCATTTGGCAAAATTCTGTGTCCAAGGAAAACTATTGAGGTGACAACAAACTCACACTTTTTAGGATGGATCTTCATACTGACTTCATGGAGCCTTTTGAATAATTCCTCAAGATGAGCTAAGTGTTGTAAGAGTCCCTTGCTATGCACTGAGACATCATCTATGTAGCACTTCAAGAAATCTGCCCCTTCGAAAACCTGGTCCATGATTCATTGAAAGAAGACAAGTGCATTTTTTAATCCAAAAGGCATCACAAGCCATTCCCACAACTTGTTGCTTCCATGGAATATCGTTTTCTTGCAATCTTTCGCAGTGAACACAATCTGGTTAAAACCTTGCCTCAGATCCACAATTGTGAAGATGCTTGAATCTCCAATGCTATTAAACAATTTTTCAGGGATGGGCATGGGGTACCTATCCTAAGGTGTAACCAGGTTCAAAGGCTTATAATCCCCGCACATCCTTTTCTTGGTCCATAATCCAGCTGAATCCTTATTTGTTAGCATTATTGTAGTGGTTGCGCGAAATCAGAACTTGATGGCTAAATGAGACCAGCCTCATGGAGCTCTTAGCATCTTTCATCTACTAGTTTCCACTCATGCTTGTTCAACCTATGTTTCCTCCAATAGAGAAATGTCTCATCTGTAAGGTCTATAGAGAACTGCATGGTCTTACACCTAACTAAGTTTTTCATTGAGAATGCGAACATATTCTCATATTTAATTAGCAAGTCTATGACCTGGTTTCTTTCCTTCTTGGTGAGCTAGTTCCCCATAACGAAAGGGTAGTTAGAAACACATGGAATGGAGTTGGAAAGTGTGTTTGAAGAACTTGGTGTATTGGGTTCTTCACTATACAACTGCCCTTTCGTAGAAGGTTGTAATTGTTTCTCCAAAAGATGTACCTCTAGGTGTATCAGAAACAATTTGAGTCAAATTACATGGTAATTCCTCCCCCCCAACATTAAGAATGAAATGTAGAGTGTTGAAGATAGGCAAGTGTATTTGGTTAGGGTGCCATGTGGTCGCATCGCCAAAACTACAAGCTGATTGAATCAATGTTGATGTTGTGTTATTGGGAAGGAAACAAAGGTGGGCCAAGCACCTCTTGGTTTTCTTATTGGGTTCGTAGGAAACCAAGGAGGTTTCTTTTGCCTTATAGTTGGTTGGCAAGAGCTCTGATCATCCAATATGTGAGAAACTTGCAAGTTAGGGTCTGTAATGGTGTATTTCAAAGTCAGTTGTAGAACTGAGAGTGGTGCCAAGTTGGTCCACCAGTTGTGTAGCTGGTGCGCATAGGAACTGCAGTGCCGCATCAAGTAGAGATGACTTTCCAAGGTAATGCTTGACCAACGTGTAATGTTCATGGACTTTCTCCTTCTAGTCAAGTTGAGAAGGGGTGTTTTCAAATACATAACCAAGCGTAGGAAAAATGGATTGAGCCTAGGTGATTAATCGTACCATGTCCGTGAAGAGACCGGATCTTGTGTCATTCAAGCCTTTTCCAAATCTAGCTATTGAAAATCCTTGACACTCCCAACCTGAAATGATGAAGTCCACAGGGCCAAGTAATTCCATATGTTTATTCTAAATTAGTTATATGTCAGAGGGCAAAAACATGAAATTGGCTTTCCATGCGGTGGTTGCAAACTATTGTGGAAATCTGGTTGTGAGTTCTTCATTCTTGATGCTGCCAATTTGCCTTGCAATAGGATCAATGTCTACGTAGAAATACTTTCAAACCACCATCCCTGACTATAGTAGGGCTGCGAGACTTATACCAATACCACCAAAAAGCTATAATAATGTAATCCCCTCCTTAGGCGGTGTCCAGGTGATTAGCTAATGAAATGTTGGCTTAATCAATTCGCCATGGCTCTTCATGTTCTCAAAACTAAACAGAGCTTTGACCAAGGGCTCGTGGGTTGCTTTGAACTTATGTAAAACCTTTGGTCTGTGTTGAATGTTAGTAGGAACCACCTTTAAGCTTTCAATAGCTTGAGTGTAAGTTGTCTCTTCTTCATCTCCCTCTATCCATTTGTGGCTAGCTTGTTGGAAGTAAAAAATAGTGTGTGTTTCCTTGAACATACAATGGTGAGCCATATGAATATGGTTCCCATGTAAATCAAGGGGTATGTATCCTAAGTGGTGGCCATTAGTCTCCTAATCCATTCGATAGTACGCATGTTCAAACTAGTTGTCAATTGTGAAACCTGGTGGAAACAGGGCCTCTTGCCCAATGAACACATCGTAATTGGTGGCATTGGTGACTAAACTTCTGACTTGCAGGTAAAGCTCTTGATCTATACCTTTATTGAAATTAAGTGTAATCAAATCCGAGCTCTCCCCAAGTACCTCATCTATGCTCCCATTAACGGTGTGAATTTGCCACATAGATTTCCATAGTTTGGAGTCGAGCATGCCCATCTTCTTGGTGAATTGAACTCCAAGAATCACTGGTTGGGCACGTGTATCAAGAAGTACCATTATGGGTGTATGTTCTCCCACCTGGATTGTTGACTCAGTATTGTCAACAATGGCAATTCCAGTGGCGATGGAAGTTCTTTCACTAGGAACCACGTTTAGAAATGAGTGAGAGATTTTGCGGAAAGAATGGTTATCCACAACGCCTTTGTTGAGTAACAAATCCCCAAGTGAGGTGTTTTTAACTCCCTTTTGATATGTGAATGTAGAATTAGAGGTAGGAGAACCCACTAGTTTAGCCATGCTAGAACTAATGATTAAGTTACAAACGCCATTTACAACACGTGAGCTAATCAAATGTCTCTTTAGGGTGTTGGATGGGACCCCTGTAATATGTGGATCAAGGATTGGTAAAGGACTTGATGTAGTGTTCATGGTATCTTTTAGTATCATAATCATGTCTTTGATGCTTAGCTTCAAATCTTGAAAACTAAACAACGGTGTATTCACAAGCTTTTGAGCCATTTCATGCATTTGAAGTTGGCATTCCATAAGTTGATTAGTAGAAAATTGTGTGTTTTTTTAATGTACATGTACTCTTAGGACACGAAAATTTGATGCCCTAGCAGCTTGTGGTGTAGTAGTCTCCTCCCCCTTCGCTAACAAGGTGCATTTTCCTTCCATGTTGAGAGGACGAAAAAATTGTGCCATGATTGCTTGAGTTCCTCTAGCCCTAATAATAGGACTTGAACCAGATGTGAGTCCATTAGTCTGAATTACTTGCCTAATGGCAGAAATTATGGGTGCAACACTAGCTTTTTGTGTTACAAAGTAGGAAGGGCAAAAGGAAGTGGTAAATTCTGGTGTGAGACTAAAATTGTATGCATTGGAAAAAACATATTCCCCAACCATGACATCATGTGGGAGGCCATAAAACAACCTAAGAGGTCTTTCTCGTGACCCTGAACCCTGTACATGTTGGGCATGATTAGATAGTTGGGAAGATTTGCCTTTTATATTAGCAAGTTGGGCCTTCAATGATTCAAGTTCATTTTGCAAAGTTTGAACTTGAATGGCATGGGTTTGAAGCACCTCCCTCTTGTTAACATTGTGTTCCTTTTTTTTAGCATTCTTATTGGAATTACCCTTGGTGGGGAAAGCTTAAGTGGAAGGTTGAAGTGCCTTGACTTTTGGTTGAAGGACAGCAAAAAATGTTAGTAGATTTTGTCATGTTAATTAGAGTTGCTTTCGTTTTGGGAACTTGGCAAAACAAACAACTTCATGATGTCCTTCTTTCCCACAATAATCACAAAAGAGATCCTCGGAAGGAATGTTGCACTCATTAACTTTGTGGGCAAGATTGCCACAATAATTGTAATAAGGTAAGATGGGTGCAGCTGAATGCACTGCTTTAGCCCTTGAAGTAGAATGTGATGATTTGGTTGGCACAACTGGTGGAGGTTGAGGCTTTGAACGTGATGGAGGCCTCATAGTACTGGCCTCATAGTGTGCATGAACCAGTTCCAATTTTTCAAAAATGTTGTACACATCCAGCAAAGAGTACGAATCCCCAAATTTTGCAAAATCTCGTTGTAAAACCTACACATGGAGTGTCGGAGTACCTTCCAATGAACGAAAATATCGATGGGCAATTTCCAGGTCTCTAATGTTCTGAGTATCTTCTTTAAGCTTAAGAAGCCTCATGTAAAGCATCTTGAGAGTTTCATCCTTCTGCCGAGAGAATGTGGCAAGGTGCAGAATGTTTTCAGAACTCTTGATTGAAAATTCTAGCTCAAGAACTCGAAAGAATTCCCCCACTAGATTAGTAAAAGCTAATGCATTGATGGTGGGAGGAATGTTTGCAGTAACAACAATGAATTGTTGAGGAGAAAAGTTTACTACAATAGGTACCAGGTCTGGATTATTGGGCATAATCCTATGATGTGCAATAGGACCTTGTAATGCAACTTGAAAAGCGGTGGCGGTGGCGATGGTTGTGGCATAAGTTGGATTGGGGATTTAAGTAACACCCATAATCCTTAGAGAATGTTGTTCGTAGACATCTAATGCTTCATAATGCACATAATGGGCCAATTATTTGAATATGAATGCCTTAGTGTAATTAGCGTCATATTTAAGCTCCAATTCACAATTGCTTTAAATTCTCTCAAAGAAATGATACCTGGCCTTTCGTTAAACTTCTTAATTTTTCTAGAGGAACTCTTGACCTCCATGGTGTATATGGGTGTAAACGTAACAACTTACACCGGAATATATGATGATGGTGTGAAAGTAGGTGCACCACTAGTAGGCGTACCCCACTAATTAACCATTCCAAATGGACTTTGATGTACCGTTGATGTTGTGTAATTTGACCCTGAATTCCTGGTAGGAATTATACTCGATGACGGTGGTGTTATAGATGCTTGATGGTCTCGTCGTGAAAATCGTGAGCTTAAAAAAATCAATTCAAAGGATTGTGTGTTATTTCGTAATTAATATTTGGGCTTTGGCTGAGCAGTAGTGCTTTCATCATCCGAGGACATGGTGTTGTCCCATGCCCTAAAATGTTGTGATAATACACAACATAAAAAAATTCTAACACAATGTACAATTTGAAGAATACAGTGCATTAATGGGAATGACCCATGACACACAGAGATTGCATGGAGGTCAAACGAACGTTGGACGAAGGTCGGATGGAAGTCAAACAGATGTTGGATGAGAAGGCAGGATGACAAAATAGTACGTAGGACAGTATGATATAGGACGTAGGACGGTAGGCGCATGACGTAGGACGACATGACAATAGGACAACAGGACGCAGGACCGACGGATGGAAGTTTGTGGACGAAAGTCCAATAGACGGAAGTCGGATGGAAGTTCGACGAAAATCCGACGGAAGTCGGACGGACGTCCGACGAAAGTTCGATTGACATCGGACGTGCAAAGCTTAGCCGTCGTTGCTGCAATGGCGGGCGGTGGTCCTACACTCCAACTCGTCACAACGTAACGTTGTAGCGATGGCAGAGTTACGGTGATGGCCGAGAGCACTATAGCACGTGACGCTGTTGCGACGATGGTTGGGAGCGCTACAGCTCGTGACGTTGCTACAGTGTTGGCCGGCAGCGTTGTTGCAACTTGCGGCGATGCTACGGCGCTGGCTGGCAACGCGTTGCAGTTCACAGCGCTACTGTGATGGCCAGTAACATGCTGGACCTCACAGCGCGCTACAGCCCTAGCCAACGCTGCGTTGCAATGTTTCTTTTTTATTTATTTATTTATTTATTTTTACTCGAAAACTATAAGAGAGAAAAAGAATGGGAGAAAGAGAGAAGTTTTGAAACCTGCTCTCTAGTGTCCTGGCTTCATTGGTTGTAAGAAATGTAATAACGCAAGCTCCCTCCAACAACACTAGTAGCAACATTAGTAACGCGCTCCTTCTGGCAGCAACAACACGAATAACAACAACTCAAGAATTTCAAAAGCACAAGAAATCTGTTACTTTCAACATTAAACAACAAGGAATATAGTTTTCTAGAATTGAATTGCAATGAAAGAAGGAAATGAAATGTATGTAGACGGTGGTCGTGTAATGGCCGTCGTGAGCATCTAGAAATCCTAGCTTATTATGGAGGAAGCTCTTGACAAAGGAATTCTAGAAAAACTAAAAGGAAAAAGAAAGGTTTGGGCCTTTTATATCGTCGCCAACAAACTAAAACCCTAAGTACCTAATAGCGTACAGTTGCCTAAGACCGTAAATTAACCCTAAAAGCGCACATGGGCATGCCCGTAACTGGCCATCATATATGAGGCCATGTATGGGCATGACAGAATGTACATTAACCCCAAAAACGTACATTAACCTTAAAAGGCATGATGGGCATGCCCGTAATTGGCCATCATGCGTGAGGCCATGTATGGGCATGGCACCATATTGAACAATACAGGATGCCTTTTGAAAAATAATAGTATAGCTTATTTTTAACTTTAATTTTTTATTCACATAAAATTGTTTTGTGCAGGATTCGAAAAATTGCAAAAAAAAAATCATTTGGAGTGAAGCCCAAAGCTTACACATATAAGTAGTGTTCATTTCCTTGGTTATTTTAATCCAAACATTGTAGAAAAGGTTTTAGATTTAAAACATGTATCAGAAATAATTTTTTATGTTCAAAATTAATGTGAGGACATAAGTGGGTTTCATCAAATATTTGATAATGTATTCGTCTTACTTGATGGAAAAATAATTAATATCATTTTGTAAAATTCAATTCTTATAGTAGAAGTTAATGAATATGAAATTGATATATATATATATATATATTTCATATGAACATGATACATTAATGAAAAGGTTTAAAAAAATAAATTCTTGTAAAATGTTTATATTAAGACATCGATTTTATTTAGTAAACTTTGTTACATTATGGTAAATGAATGATAAATATAAACTTTTGACACTTGGACCTCTTGAAAAATATTAAAAAATGTTAGTAATATAAATTCTTTTGAAATTAAAGCCGCCAATCCCTTAATTTTTAAATCTATGTATTTCCCCTTCTTTGTAATGTTTTTTGAAAATCACCATATTTAGGTTGCAATCGGTCCAAAATATAGCAGGATTCTTAAATTTTTCTACTTTCATCTCTGGTTTGTAGCCAAATTTTGCTAATTCCTCATGTAGATGATCACAACTGTGGCTATATCACAAATTTGAAAGAAAGAAAAGAAAAAACCCCTAGAAATAAATTAGAAATAGAAATTGGTACTTTTGCCATGGAACTAGGGTATGTGCCGGTGATCACCATACCTTCTTCTGCTTTCTTTTTCAGTAACCAAGCTTGAAGATCATTTAGTGTCCTATGGTGCTCATGGGCATTGTCTAAGGTATCCAAGATATTTTGGTAAGACCATCTCCAGACCCAGCAATATTTCACATGCAGATTTAGTTATTTACCTTTTTTCAACCCCACCCATAAAACTAAAACTTGGACTGCAAATAGATGGCAGACGAAAATTAGCAACCTACCTTGACCAATCAAACTATGTAACTAATCAAGAGCCAAGAGCAGGTGTTAGGTTTTGCTGTGCCTTCAGCAGCCTCATTTAACTGTGCAAAAATGCTGGGCAAAAACCGTTTTGCTGAGCCAAACTGGCATGTTTTGACATTTCTTCATTCAATTTTAGTTTGTCTCATACTGAGCTCCAGTGGAGTTGCTCTAACAAGGAGGGTAACGTGCACCACAATCTCGGTTATAAACTTGGAGTCAAATATCAGCTCAATTTTGGAAACGTGTGCCCTATTTTCGAAGTTGTTAATCCATGGGTTGCAGAGAATCTGTGAAGCTAGAAAGGTTATATCCTCACATTTAATGCATCATGTATTTCAACCATGCAATTCTGATCATGTATGAGAGATGTAAAATGGGTGCAGTAATTTGAATGCAAAATGAATTTGACATAAAGAGCAGTCTAGGGAGTACAGCTAAATTTTCAGCTGCCACCCACCAATTGATCCCCAGTTCAAGCCAAAAAATTACCTTAAGAGTCATGACAATGAGCTGGATTACCAGCTGCATTGCAAGTGTGTGACATAACATCAGACATTGTAAAGAATAAGATGTGGTAGTATGGCTTGGTGATCTCAATATTGTGTTGAGCTACCAACCTGTGGCTCAGCTCAAAACTGCTTCTTAATGTGCAATAAGCAGCTTAGACATGTTCAAATCAATTCAGCAGAGCTTCCCATCTTTGAGGATGTCCCAGGTAACTGAAGGGTTCTAGGTATACATTCAGTAATGTGTACCTAAAGCACACACAGAAAAAATTAACACAACTCTGACAAAAATGAATTTATTGCCTGGCCTTGGTCTTTGAGTATAATTATGTTGTCAAAGCATTCTACTAAGATGGATGAGAACATCACAATTCTGCAACAACCTGTAGCTTTTTCATGGGGAGCTGGCGACAGTTTTTTAACTGTACAGGTGTGTGGCACAGCTGGACCAAGGGGCAGATGAAAGACAGTGCTTCCCCCTCCAATCAACAAAAAACTTTTGCTTTCATGCAATCACAAAACCCAAAGCACCATACTGGAGACCTCTTATCCACAGGTGTATGTATAATGGAGAAATGTGTTGTGCCATCCATACTCCTGCATCACAGCAGAAGGACCTCCAGTAGGATGCAGGACAGTGAGATCCAAAATACTCTGAGGAAAGTTCCAATGTACATGCTGAGAAGGTTTCAAGTACTGATCAGATCCTCCAAACTAATGAGAACTATCCAAATGATGAACTTACAATACTCCTGCACACATTAACTTGAGATCTCAAACAGAACAACCCAGCAGGGAAAAAAAACCTCATGCTGTACAATCAACAGTTTCAGCAGTTAAATGAGAATTTTACCAGAGAAGGGAAGGCATCAATCCTTAAGACCCTGTAGGCATGTTAAGTTCTTGCAGGACCTCCTTAAAATCAAAATCCTCGCTTTCCTTGTTGAAGCGCCACACTTTCTTGTATCGTGAGTCATCTAGGTAAAATGAATGTGCTGTCTCCAGCAAAGTTTTTGCCTGCATGACCATAAATTGGCCACATTGTAGGACATCACACAATATTCTGTCCCTGTATCTCTAGAACCGAATACTTTCTTGGGTCATCTATGAAAACACCAACAAGGAATCTAGGCAGAAACAGTACCTCCTCATCACTGAGTCTGCTGGTGAAGACAATGTCACCCCGCACTAATACAACTCCTTTGCTATCCATCAAGTCTGTGTAATGGGTCACTGTGAAGTATGGTGAGGCTGCACTTCCCCTTGCTCTATAATCATCCAGAGACGTAAAAAGCATGTGTGGCATCTGGGCTGCAAACACAACATCCAAAATATTCCAACATGCAGCGGTAGGGATCACCAAGTATCTCCCAGACTGATCATCATACTTTTTCTTTTCCAATCACATTCTGTTCATCCTCATTCGTATGGTGACTTTGACTGCATCAGACATGGTTGTAACTATGCCCTCACCTACCCTCAGAATCTCATAGATTCTAGAGTGTGCAAATACAGCAAGCCCTGGTAAGACAGATGACAGATATTTACAGAAAGATTGCTCATATTCTAACTGAAAAGCCGTACCTTGAACAAGGATTGACACAAAGCCATTTCCTTTCCGCAAGGGCAAAACAAACAGTGGACTGCACCCATCAGCATTATCCAAGTCAGTGAGATGAAACTGTGAGGAAAGGAATGACTGCAGCTTCTTCTGGTGTAAGTAACAATGCCAATCATCATTGTCTCTTGCTAGAAGAAAAAAGTCTGGAAATGCAAGAGAATACCATTGGTTTGCCCGCTGTTGCAAGAGTTTGTAAAGATCACGGCCCATGCCTGCACTGATATGGCCCCTTCCAATATGATACTGATCCTCAAAGAAACAACAAAAACCCAAATCTTCAGAAAAAAACCAATCTATTCCCATTGTACATTTACCAGACCAAACTAAACTAAAATGCATGCTCTTTATACCATCCAACTTTGTTCTCCATGCAAGATGCACATTCAATAAACAGAGAGTTCTTGTGAAGCATGTGAGTAATCAACAAACAACATTTGATATTCCTCAAATTGGTTCTAACTGCCTACTTTCAAGGTGACAACAAACTGCTCAGAGACAGAAACAGGTCAGGAATCGACCTACAAACTCTCTGAATTGTGATCCAAAAAATGATTTAGGGTGCAGGGTTGCACAAGATCGTGATCAATTCATGCATGCCTTGCTCAATCAGACTTGATAAATGATTGTCTTTGAAAAACTGTCTGTCTACTCTATAGTCTGGCACGGTCCTATGTGTAAAAGCAACAAGAGAGAAATGAAAGAGAAAGGCCGTGTTTTTCGTACATCGTTCCAGATGGCGATGATCTCTTGAGGAGACGTATATCTCACAGTATCTATCTTCATGATAGAATCCAGCGACTTGGGCGTCAGCGCCGTATACCCGCTGGCGAACTTAGACCTCGAGAATGTAGCACGGCTCCATAACCGCCGCACATCTTGTTGCTGCGCATCATCAATTCCCCCCCTCGTCGCCGCGGCACTCGAAATCTTCTGCCGCTGCTGCAGGTGAACGGGAGAAGCTCTTTGACCGTGAAAACAACGACGGAGGAGGAGAGATGGCAATAGAGGTCGAGACCGCATGAGCTTACTCATGGGAATACGTACCTTTGCAAGCTTTACAAAGAGGGAACACCCACCCGTGGAACAGAGACTCCACACCGAGCAACAAGAGAAAATCAAAACCCTAAAAAGTCTAGTGCGAAAAACAAAACCACAAATATGAGAGAGAAGGGCAGAGAGACGACATGCGAGAAGCGCCAACTTGGGCCAAGCAGAGCCACAGCCAGAGCAGCAACGAACAGTCTTTGCAACAACAGAAGAGCAGACGCAACAACTAATTTGAGATTTTCTCGAACCGAGAGAAAAAGACGCACAAGAATTGGGGCTCGGGGTTTAGGGTTTAAGGATCCTTGCCCCATTTGCCTTCTTGCATGGACATGCCTAATGGTTTTCATGTGGTCTCTTTTTAGTCCCCTTATTATTACAAGGCCAAATGGAGGGGTCCTAGACCTAAACTTGGGCACACAGGTGCCAAGACCTATAATCTACAAGACCATTCTGCCAAATTTACATGACCATTTTGCCAAATCCACATGACCAGTATGTAAATCTCATGGCCATTATGTAAATCTACATTCCATTCTGCAAAATCCACATAACCATTATGTGAATCTACATGACCATTCTGCAAAAATCCACATAACCATTATGTGAATCTACATGACCATCCTGCCAAATCCACATGAGCATTCTGCCAAATCCATATGACATTATGTGAACCTACATGACCATTCTGCAAAATCCAGATTATTATTCATGTAAATCTACATGATCATTGCATAAAATCCACATGAATATTATACAAATCAAAATTATTACTGTAATCAAGTGTGCCACAGACAGGCAGCCACAGAATGGAGGAGCAACCAGCCATCCATTGGATGCCCATTATGACTCAATTGTGGATGAACCTCAATTGAGTTAGCCACAATCAGGTTGTTAATAGGTAGGTACTAAAAAAAGGAACTGAGCTAACCACCATCATTAGGTAGGGAACTAAACTTCAACAGAAAATTGTCTTTTGACCACTTATCATTCATCCTTCATGGTGTAAGCATAGGCTGGTTGATTTTGGCATAGGCCATTGTGCCCATTTTGCGACCTTTTTAGAAATTTGGGCTTGACCGAATTCTTCATAGGCACCTCACCTAGCACAATGGCACAGCCCAACACCCACAAACACACCAATGAACCAACAATTGTTAACACACCAATTT
>Ga0209611_10006585_pt1 | contig 18928 bp, 19 predicted proteins | sample S1TSphgellanicum_3_FD_187693 | JGI IMG/M metagenome (GOLD analysis project Ga0209611, IMG submission 187693) | Host-associated microbial communities from peat moss isolated from Minnesota, USA - S1T2_Fc - Sphagnum magellanicum MG (SPAdes) (version 2) | ecosystem: Host-associated > Plants > Peat... | reverse complement strand
ATTTTAAAAGGTTAGGGTCCATTTTGTAATTCCCAATGTTCATTAGATATGTGCATTGAAATTTGGTGGGGGCCTAGTTTGGCAAATGCAAGGAAATGTTGTTGTTGGGTCTTAATGATAAGACACAAATGGTGGCAACATGGACAATTTGTGGGGTCCCAGATGTTGATTTCTTCCAAAGGTGTTCTAATTGAAGAAAAATTAAATTCAATAAATTTTAAAGAGGTCTTAAATGGGAATTACATTTCTTTGTTGTAAATGAAACGGATGTTTTGGTCCAAGAGCGCCTTTTAAAAATGTATTAGGTGCCATCAAATTATGCAACTATGAGTACATTACTATTAGGTAGAATGTTAAATGTTAATTTTAGTGGTAAATGTGTTCAATGAGCCTAAAGTCAAAATATAATTTGTTATTATGTGTTATGGTTTTGCTAATTATGTTATGATTAAATATTCACCAATTCAATTGTACTTCAAAACATACCACGTCCCAATTTTGTAATCAAATTTTTTTAATTTTCAACTTTTGTAGTCAAATTACTTTCAAATTTTCTGGTTGCAATTGTATATTCACATGGTTGCACATGATTATAACATATTCATTTGTGCAATCCAATGTTTGGTTTTAGGGATGAAATATTTTGACTTTAATTCAACTATAATCTATTTTATTTCAACTAATGTTGACCACATTTGAGTTGACCCTTCAACTTTAATGGTAAAAATGTAGACATTTGTAACACATGGATGCATACATCTTGGCTATGTGGCATCATGAAATTCAACAAGTTTAAAATATTTTTGGACAAGAAACCATTTCATTTTTCCATGATTTGATGACATGGCAAAAAATGATCCATTAGGTTGTCTTAATCTAGACAATTTGATGTTAAAACACAAGGACAGATGATATGACACAAAGAATCGAAGATTATCCACCCATGCCACATCAACTAATTGTAGTTGAAAACATGTTCAATTATATAGTATAACCAACCTCATCACTTTTTGCAAAGTTAAGATCATAGTTTCTAGATTCTAATGCAATTGTTGTTATGTAATATAAATTTGGAGCATATCTTGAATTAAAAAGGTGCCAATTATATTTTGATGCCAAGGTTTGGACTATAATCAAATGCTTAATATTTATGAAATGTTTGATTTTTCTTGATAGATTCCAAAAAGTACAAGTTTAACACCTCCTAACTTTGACAACCTGATTCCTCAACAAGTAAAAAATCAATGACTCCTATAGGAGCATCCATCCTATCATGAAAACTTTTGCCTTTTCTTTTTAAAATCCCTAAAAGTGCATGAGGAATTTTATGTTGGTGGGGAGGAGCTTGGGCTGTGGGTGGGAGTATGGAACGACCAAATTTAGTACATGATCATTAATGAATACAAGCTAGTATGTAGCAACCAACATCTTTAACTATTGCATTCGTAAAACCACCACAAATGCAACAATAACATCAAACTCATCATACTCACCAACAAGGGATCCTACAACAAAGCTCAAGTCAGACAATGAAAACTTTTAATAAATCAACCATGCGTTGGCAAACCCACCACCATGCTCCTCCCCCAATCCTACATGTGAGCCATAATTTGATAGGGAAGCCTCCTCCCCTAGGACTCTGGGGTTTTTCTTAATATGGCCATCCTCCTCCTCTTTCAATAGACCAAGTCATGCAACCACACCTGAGCAATGCTACCCATCGTCTTGTCCATTTGGGACTTGAGGAGGAATTTTGGTCCTACACTAAGGTGAAAAATGAACTTGAGTCTTTTCATAATGAGAATGTTCATTTATAGAATCATCCTGCTACTACTTTTTTTCTAGCAAAATTAAGCCCTAGCCACAAGCCACCACATCAGTACAAAGTCCCTAGTAGCCTATTGGGTGGGGTTTCACGTCAACATTAGGTTACATCATCGATCATGAACAAATATCTTTCATGGCAAGTTGAAGATCATGGGCATGTTGTAACACATTTTTTTGCATGGATTTGATTTAGATTGAAATGTTTTTAGTGCCAACATAATTTGCATCGATTCCTATTATGGTAGTAACAAGTTCACAATTAGGGGTGGATTAGTTAATTCACCCCTCCAATCCACTTCCTTTTGGCATTTAGGATAGTGTACATATTGATAATCCCACTGCTGCTACCATTGCATCAACAACTTTGACACTAGAAAAGGTGTCTATTGTACATCAAACATGACAAGAAGAAGGACCTCCTATATTTGGTGGGTCATGCACATCTGATCTTGAAGGTTTAATGAATGGTCAAGTGGTTGGTGGATTTGGCAACACATTGAGCAAGTTAGAATGCAAGCTTGACTCGAGCCATCAAGTGAGAGTGAGTGGTGAAGAATCTCCACCTCTATCATCAACTTTGAAGATTTTATGGTGTCAATCACAACCTCCAAGACCACCACAACTATTGAGGGAGATGGTTTTGAAGGAGTGGGTGTCATGGATAATCTAATGTGTCGTGTAGTAAAATTGGTTGTAGTGAAAAGGAACGAATTTTTTAAGATCTTGGAAGAAAATGACATTTAATCAAATCATCAATAGATAGTGGAGGGGCAAGAAAATATGGAAGGGAATAGTTATATTATGGACACAGTAGTGGATGGTCCTCTTCTCCCAAGAAACAGAACCCACAAGGTAGTAAATGATGTAGGTGATAGAGTGTTCAACTATTGTTGTTGAAAACCCCTTCATTGAAAAAGGTTCAAGTTTGTAATCATTTGCAAAGATAGTTGCTAGTGTTGAGTTTGATGATGAGGGCATACTTAGAATCAATAGTTATATTTTTGGCTCTAGTTTGGTATTGGGTAAAATTGATGCCAATTCATAAGCACATCCATTGAAAGTGCTAGTCGTTAAAGATTTAAGCTTCTAGGTAGCCTCTCAACTGAAAGATGAAAATAGTAACTAGACGCAAAAGGAATCGTTTGAAAAGGGATATGTTTCTATAGACACCACCATGTGTGTGGAGGAGAATGCTAATGATAAAGCTCTCAAGGACACAATGTTAGAGGAGGTACAAATAACTAAACTTCTAGTGCACAATCCTATTGTTAGTGGAGGAGACATGAATAGGGAGCCACCATTGGGTTTTGCCGTCTTAGGGACGACCCACCAAGAACACAGTGAGGATTGGGAGGTGGTTGCAAAGTTGCCTACACAAAAGAAAGTGCTCTTCTTGAAATTTTAGGCAATGAAGCAAATTTTGACCCATTTCAAACTTGTAGAGAATATAGCCGATATTATCAATGCATAATGAAGTTTGCAGTGGCTGTAGTTTTGGTTGAAGACGTGGAACAACTTATCTTCTTACATTGATTGGAAATTTTGTTTTATGCAAATGGAACTTAGAACAGGCTTTAACCATTTACATCAACTCCAAGTATTTTTTGATGGTTGTTTCCAAGTTTGGAAGTTTTTAAAAAATTGGTCACCATCATATTTAAAAGTGATGTTGATCAAAATGGGACCTAGTAATGAGGATATATGGTTTTTGGATTTTGCAATTTTGGATCTTGCACTAAATAATGAGAATGTTTTTGGCTAGTGGTCAATCAATGGGTTTCCAAGGTTTTGAATTACTAATATTTTTGTGTGTATATATATATATTTTTTATTTTTTTATATTAAAAAAATTTTAATTAAAAAAAATTGTCAAAATTTTAAAATCGAAACCATTTCATATTTTTGTGATCAATGGAATGCTTAAAATTAAATGTAAGTTTTTATTTACATAACTCTAGCATTAAATTATATTAAATTATGTCTCCAAACCCTGATATCATAAGACTTGATAGATGACACTATCATTGAAAAAATAATTATATTGTTCATTTTTTATTATAACCCAAATTTAAAGTTAAAAGGTAAATTTTAACTCAAAACTTTAACTTGAATTGAAAATTATATATTAAACTTAAAGTACTATAAACCACAAATTTTAAAAAAAACTCTAAATCACAAAAAAAAAAAATTACAAAAAGTTACAAATTCCATCAATAGTTAAATATAAAGAATTATTATAAATTCTTTTTTGATTGACAAAAATTCATAGACAAAAACTTATATAAATATATTTTTTGATATCAACATCAATATTATAAAAATTGTAGTATAATTTGAAAATATAAATTTGTAATTATGTTAATTTTACAAATAGTTAAATAATTAAAAAAATTGTTATGTGATTGTAATAAATTATAATCATGTACATGTTTCAATATTGGAACTATAATAATTTTAATGTTATTACACATGTATAAACACATATATGCACATACACACAAACAAATACAAATAAATCATGTGCACAATAATATATGCATTTGTATATATACATAAATGCACATGTACAACATTTTATCTACTGATAGGGCCAACGTGTTTGTGACACCTTGTTTATACATATGTAAAGGTTGTTTTTACTACCTACCTATTAACAACTTGCTTGTGGGTTGTTAGTAGGTAGGTAGAAAAAAAAATTTGAGTTAACCACCATGGTAGCTAAGGAACTGAAACCCAACAAAAAACAAAATTTTGACCACTTATCATTCATCCTTCAGAGTGCACTAGTGGGTGTTGGTTCATTATGGTTGGGAAGACAAGGAAGCACCAAACATGAACAACCACAGAAGGTGCAAGCTCTTGGTCAATCCAATACACTAAAATTATTTTGTTTTGGTGATGCAACAACAATGGCATTCCACATTGCTATTAATAATGCAATCTTCATTTGGGAAGAAGATGATGATTTGCATTTGGGAAGGATTGACCATTGTCAAATTGATATGTTGTCCCACATGAATTGCATTTTTAAAATTTTTTTATGTTGACTATATTTAGCTCCAATGTTATGAGGAAAAGGATGCGACTCGTGATAACCCTACCTAAATCTTTTGTGCAAGAGGAGATCGTGACCATAACAACCTCTACAACTTATCATTCAAGAATTGTCTTTTCTCTTAGATCTCTAATAAATAGGATCCAAGGTTTGATTTGAATGTTATGAATTAGACAAGAAGTATGGAGGAGCAAGCTTTGAATGCAACTTTAGAGGCCTTAAGGAAAGGCCAATGCATTGTAATTCTAGACTCATAATCCAAAAAGGCTAAAACTGACCTTTTCTTCCCAACAATTTTTCTCTTTCCTCTTTTTTTGAAAACTTTAAAGATTGAAGCAGGATTTTGTGGCTCATGAAGTCGCTTCTACCTTTGGTTTCTCCTTCGTTGGAGAAATATCCACCACCCACCCACAATTCTTCTTCTTTTATTTCTAGCAAACTCCCATCATTTCCATTTTATGAACTTCTTGAAAAACAATTGGTAGCTTGGTTTCTAGTAGAATTTATAGAATATTTTTCCAGCTAGGGTTCTTGTAGCTCTATTTGGCTTGTGTAGTGAGGAGCTGCTATCATAACACTAATTTAGTTATGTACCCAATTGAGAGACACTAAGGTTTTGGCACTAAATGTGTCGAACTTAAGAATCTATAATCAAGCTTACAAAATAGAAAACAATAATGCAAGATCAGTATCCATTCATAAGAACTTTAATCAATTGATCTTGTACTATGTCAATGCTTGAAAAAAACCATAGCCAAGCATTACTTTGAGGATTTTAATCATTGATTCCAACCAATTGTGGCAAGCAAGGAAAACAAAAACAATTATTTGGAAGCTGGAAACTATGATCCCCTTGAATAACATTAGTTTAAGCAAGATACTCGAAAAAATTGCATGTATGTTCATGAAGCAAAACTATGGACATGTATTTCAACTAGTCAAAGGGTGTTATGCTTTAATAAGTATTAGTCACTATGAACTTAATGGAGAAATATCGAATATTGTAGGACATGGGAAAGGGGAAGGAGCAGATGTGCCAAAGTTCATGTTTAGTGGGATTTTCAGTTGATCACATGAGCTTGAAAATTGGTGTTCCTGATGTGGAAAGCAATTTCACATGTCGTAGCTTGTAAAATTTTGGCAAGAGGTTTTGGACCTCAAAAATGAAGTTGATAGATAAGAAGCAACTAAGCTGTTTGGTGAGGAGTTTCATACCCTAGGCCACATCTTTTTGTGCATTGTGAATGTGGGTGGTTTGCAAGTGTAGGAAGGACACATTGAACTTTCAATGGTTCTTACAAAATTGGCAAACATTGTTTTTATTTTAGTATGTCAAAATCCTTTCTATAAAACCTCAAGTATTCCAAAGTTGTTAAGCTGACATATTCCCCTTTTTATATCATAGTAATGTTGTTTAGTTGTTTCATGGGCTTGTTGATGGTGTTTACTGATTTTAATTTCTTTTGAATTGAATATGACAAATGGGGTCATTTCATTATGAGTTTGGTTGGGTTTTTCGTGTTCCACAAAAACTTACAATTTGATATGAATTGTATTGATTTACAAATGTCACTTAAATGTATATATGTTTTTAGGACCTTGAGCCTTGATTGAATGTAGAGGATGCAATGAATAATACTTCTATGCATGTTTGTTAGTGGATACACCAGTGGAATCAACAACAATAGCAATTGTTCAAGTATGTTGAATGCCAATAGTTGTCTAAGATTTTTTTCACGTGGGTGGGTGAAATTATGTATGGTTTGCTTTTAGGTTGGGTGTGTCATGTTATGCAAGGATGGTGACAATTTTGGAGCATTGCCACCAGAGGCAACCAGAACTTGGGCATTAGGAAAAAATATTCCTTTCTTAATTGGGCTAAATATTATGAAAGCTTTTCAAGGTGGAGCAAGATCCTAACAACTTGAAAGTCTAAAAAACATCAACTATTTTATATTAGATTTGTTATAATTTCATGTATAGAGAGAGGTTGAATAATTTATTCATTTGAAGTATGGGCTGAAAATCATGGAGTTGGATTTTTGAAAATGCCTAATTAATGTGGGTGGTGACCTTGTGTTGATGATTTATTGGAACTATTGTTTAAAGTTTGAATTACTAAGTCATGGTAATGATTTCAAAGTTTCGGAGAAACAAAATCTAACAAGATCTTGTCAAGATGTTTGATATTCATAAGGGACCTTCATCAGATAGTTTACTGAAAAGAAGATAACATTAGTTGCTTATTATTAGAACCATCAATAGAGTATTATTGTGGGCAACCACTATAACCATGGCTTGCAATGAAGTATTCCCATTGTGTAGTGCATTCATCGAATGGTTGTCATAGAAGCTTTCAAGGGCCAAAAACATCCACACTTGCCCACAATGTTACTTGAATTTTTGTCATTAAATTTGAGATATATGATTGTTGGTAGATGCCATATCAAGCGGATTAGAAAGTTGGTCCATCAAGGATGAAGACTGAAAGTGGTGATGAAAAGATTTTTTTGTGAAAATAAGAAAACTTAATTGATGATTATTTGGTGCAATAGAAGGTCGACATATCTATTCCTTCTTATGATGATCTTCTTGCATCCAAAGGTCACAATCATAAAATGTTATTAACCTTTCCAATGGCCTCATATCCCTTTGTTACAATGCAGAAAAAGAAGTTTTTCCATGTCATACCTAGTTGTTACTAATGTGAAATTGAATTTGCTTATATGTTTTTAACTTGCAAATTTCAGATTGATGATCATTATATTGGATTTTAATTGATGATTTTATATGTTGCATCTTAATTGATGATCATCGTAGTGACTTTCCATACACCAATGACACTTCATAATTGAATATATTTCTAGATTCAAAATAGCCTTGCTTTTCTTGCAAAAGACGTGATAAATATGTCACAATAAACTTTGTCTCTACTTTAGATTCACAATAGCTTTCTAAGTAGAAAACTTGAGAAAATAGTAATAACAGCTCCATCTTTTCTAGGTTGAAACTTGAAATTAACATATGGGTGATTGCATGACATAAAAGATTATAGAAATTTTTAGTAGGTTGCGTGTTTAAGATCATTATTACATCATGTGAAAAAATTCAAAGATGATGAAAACCTACCAATTATCAATAAAACAAATAACCCAACAAAGGGGGGAAAAAAGGTACAAGATGGAAGCACCCAAGTCCTAACAAACTAATAATACTCCAAAAAGGGCAAATCGCAAGGGGAATGAGAAGAAATCAAGTACTTGAACCCTCCCCCCAATTGCGAGAAGCATATTAAATAAGGAAAGGGGAGGATCACCCAAATTAATGCCTAGCTTAAACGAACCTTCACCTATAATAATAACACACCTCAAACTAAAGGTTGTTTATGCATGTTACAATTGACACCCTCTGCATGTAAAATGAAGGAAATTTTTTAATAACATTGAAATATGTTTATTCTTAAGTCCCAAGGTTACATTCCCCTTCCTAAGGTAGTTTCATTTTTCATACCTAGATTTTGTGAAAAGTTTTGCCATTACTTCTTCCACAATGACCATTGATGAAATATTATAACTCAAATGTATTGGTCTAGCCTATGTCATTGGCCTAAATGTGAATTGGTTACCCATTTTTTCCTTCCAAAATCATTTTTTTGGTAATTTAATTGAATTTCAAAAAAAAAAACCTCAAAATTCAATATATTTCACAAATGCCATTGAATTTCTGCAAATCCAAACACCTTCATTAAATCCTATGAATTGAAAGTTTTTCAACAATAACAAAAGTGTGCCCAAATTCCATAATAATAATTTTTACTTAAATGAATTTTTCAATGAAAAAATTGTTTTCAATAGAGGTCTACAAATAACTACCCAACAAATTGATCATACAAAATTGCTTTGGCTTGGTTCTTTGTGACAATCTTTTCCCAATTAATGGTGATATGTATTATTTTAAAGGTAGAAGTCTTTTGCAACTTGACTTTCACAACTTGGAATTCCTTCCACAATCCCCACTCCTTTGCTACCATCACTTTCCAATCATTGTTATGAGTTTCACAAGTTCATTTCAATGCTTTATATACTACATTAGGTTGTTTTTAAAAAAATTCAAATATATTCAAATCATATATACTTGGTACAATGATTCCTCCTCCTTGAGTCCTTTTATTTCATTCTTCTTTTGTGTAATTTCAATGTCTACCTTCGTAATGATTTCTTGGTGACACTTTGGACTTTCCTTCTTCTCCATCTCCATGAAAACCTTGGCATCTTCAACATTTTTCCAAAGTTCTTCACATCATTTTTCCTTTTCAATTATCTATTGATGCAACTCCATTATTAAAAAAAATTGTTGATTTCAACATTGTTTTAATTTTATAATGAACAAACTAATTTTGTGCCAAACTCATTTCAACTTGTGAGCATTCAATCTCTAGGCTAACTACGATTAACATTGATTATCATTATCTTTCTTTAATCATTTAACATGTGCCATTAACTTTAAAGTGTTATGTCTCTCCCAATCTTTCTAATATTTTTCAAATTTGACCCTCTCAATTGGATTTGTTACTTTGACTTTGAGACTGTACCTATATTTCCCTCTTAAGATGAAGATATTTTTGATTCCTTAATAATCAAAATTGATGTAATCCCCTTCTTTTTCTTCTTTTGTCATATCGACATCATAACATTAATATCAATGACACTTCACTCCTTCATGGTAGAAGCTCGTTTCCTAATGATTATAGGTTGTTCATTTTCTCCAGTCCATTTTTCCAAATAATAGTGACCTATGATGGTAAACATTGGGCCAACAAGATTATTGTCAATTTTTTTATTTTGCCTTGTATAATTCTGATTTGATTTTGTAATTTTTGTGAAAACCAAGTAGCCTAGTTGATTGATTATTTACTTATTGCCTACATCACTACAACAAGAACTCATGAAGTGTATTTATTGCCTTGTCAACATGTTATTATCTTCCTAAAAGCTTCTAACCTTATCACCTTCTATTGTCCCTCTACTTTCACAATCGATTACCCATAACAAGAAAGTAACGATTTCTCTCAATTTGAGTGAAATAATTCACTATTGTTTCATTATATCTTTTTTTACCCCATGCAATTGGTCATGTGCAAGGAAGTTCAAAGAATCAGACAACTTCATTCCTAGATCAATTTGTCAACCTTGTAGCTTCATGATTGATTAACATGACAAAAATTGCATATCAACCCCTTCAACAATGGCTCGTCAATGTGAATCCAATCAAAGTTCCTCATCTATGCAAGTCTCACCTTCCTCACCCATTCCACATCTTTCATTTTTATTGATTTGATACTCCCATGGGTGCATCCTATAAAATTGATGTTTTAAAAATGTTTTAGAATCATTGGCTTCTTTAAATCCTTAATTTTTTGTCACTTCAAAACATCAGTTGTATTAACATTCTTTAAGTTATGCTTCATCTTATCAACTACTTCAAGGATTTGCTCCTTGTAAATGTTAAATCTCAATTCCAAAAGTTTTCAATTTACTTGTAGTACATGGAGGTTCTGAGGATTTGTGTATAACCTTACAAAGGAATTAGTAAAAATACAACCTCAATGTTATTATTTTAATATTGTGAATGGAACAGACCTCTTTTTTATTTTGTTTTTTGGTACTTCCACACTTTTAACAAACTGTCTCCAAAAAATGATTACAATCATTGCAATTTTTCTCTTGGAATATTCAAAAACTTCCCTTTACTATCATCACTTCCACAAATTGCAACTTTTATTTTCAATCTTTAACATTTATGTGTGGGTGGTTGAAATTGGTTACATGTTCAATATCAACATTCACTCGTGTTATTGTGACCAATCTACTATTTGTCTATTCTTTTTATGTTGACTTTCCTCAATTTTTCTTCCTACTACTTTGATTTTGTTCATAAATTATTTTTTGTTTGTCCTATGTTATAGACCATGATGCATGTTTTTTCCTCATGTACTTTTCTAGAATAACCTCATTACTAAACTCTCCAAAGATTGATTTGAACCAAAAATCATCTAACATTCATCGAACACTTCACTATTATTTTTTTGCTTTAACTTCTCTCATGCTCTTCCCTTGCTATAACATTCCACTCAACTATGCAATTGTTGTTTCTTTCAAAACATTTTTTCCATAAATAGTTATTGTGTTTGATCGCTTTTAGTTCTTCCAACTTTTCAAGATTCATTAAATGTTCTAAAAGCCATAGAGGATGCAATTCATTCATGGGCATGTTGTACACTAGCAATAATGCGTAACCTTTTTCACTTATTTTTGCAATAACTATTTTAGGTTAATAGCACTTTAAAACATTTTCATTAATTCCTCTTTTTTCCACATATTTCAAAGGATATAATGGATTTGTCTTTTTTTCTTCTTGTTGTGACCAATTATTCTTGATTTTTTTTTACATTTGTTACAATTTCTTGATTTTATAACATTGAATATTGGTTTTTCTTAAATCCACAAGTTCAATTTCTTTATCATCATCAGTATTTCATGTTTTTGGTTTAAGGTTAATCAAAGGCAAAATTTGAAATTTGAAATTTGAAATTGTTCCAATGTAGTTTTTTTGGATTGGTTATGTCCTTGTGTTTATTCCTTACATCACAAATTTACCAAGCTTCATAAGTTCATACAAAATCATGCAAAATCATATTTTCATCAATTCATACAAAAACCACATGAATTCCATGTTATGGTTAATATGAATGATATTTATACATATTTGATCAATATCTCAAATATTCAAATGGATGAGCCTTTTTTAAAATAACATACATGAACAATCATGTTTAATACACAAAATCACATAATTTTATGAAAAATTACATAATGATAATTGCATGAATTAGTTAAAGTGCAAGATGTATGTACTTCACAACAAAACATCATAGGTGAAAAAGACACATCATTTATATAGAAATAATATATATTTTTCATGCCATTTTTACACTTTGAAATTCATGAATTTTGCACAAACATATTTTTTATGATTTTTTGCACTGATTCTATTGAAATTTCGTGATATTGAAAGTTTGTGATGTATTTTTTTAAATATTTAATGTTGACAATAATGGTTATCATTATAAAAATAATTAGTGTGTTATTATGATGGTATTCTTTTAACTTGTTGATGTTCACCCATTACAACAAAACATGGGCACATTCCATGTTGCAATTTCACTAAATTGTCATTCCAATGAAAACAATAGGATGACATCTCACATGACCGCGACAACACATGTGTATTGTCCCATCGCATGCAATGCATGTCCAATTACATGCATGACACATCTCATTATATGTGACGCAAATTTGCTACACACAATCAATGAAAATAATATTTGTATTTTTTTCATTAAAAATTGCAATAAATGGTTTAAAATTGCAATTTTGTAATACTTTAAAATCTTAAATCTTAAATATTGAAAATATTCAAATAATATTCAAATAACCTTGTTAACTTTGTTATTTTTTGTTATTGAATGCCTTCATAATAGCCTTGACAATAATTAAAATTATTAATAACCTTGTCAAATATATTTGTTTAATATTTAGTAATAACCAAGTGCCAAAGCTTTACAAAGACCTTGAATTTCATATATAATTGAAGTACCTTTAAAACAAATTGTGAATAATTTGTGAAAAAGTTGACTTTTAGAACTTTTTTTTTCAAAATGTTTCACATTTGTATTTTTTTCTTGAAAAGATCTAGGTAAAATCTTTAAAATCATATTTCAAGTTGATTGATTTGAATTTTGAAAAAGAAAAGGCAAGTCAATCAAGTTTGGATTTCCAAACCAATTCAATATGAGCCAAAGCTATTTTTCATGGTAAAATTTTGCAGTTCAATGAAGTTTTTATAAAAAAAATTAAAAACACAAAAAATAGTGATTTTAAAGGATTTTTTCACCATTTTTCGAAATAAACATAGTTAAATTTGCCACATTTAAACATTTAAACTAGGCACTTCCTAGGTCATCAATTGTAGTAACATTTTTGTAAATTGTTATAACCCACTTCGGACAATCTCCATTTTATGCTAACTGATATTAGGGATCCTCGCCAATGGATTTGTTTGAGGAATTTGAAAAAAAAAAAAAAAAAAAAACCTTTATGAAAACATGTTAAATAATATTGTTGATTATTTTATGTCAATATGTAATCTTGTGGTTCAATGTTTAAGATGTTGGCCTCATGCACACAAGGTCATGGGCTCAAATATCTCCAAAAGGCCTTATGTAAATCCACATAAAAATTGTATAATATACATGGTGATGTCCAAGGTGTGATTTATATATGGTGTTATGAGCAAACCTAACATTTGAAAATATGAAGTTTGTTTATATTTTCTCAGTTTTAAAAATGGAACTATTGAGGACATTTTCTTTTCCTTTGGATAAAGGGAAATTAATATTAATATTATAGTGTTATTCAATTCAACAAGTATATTGTTAATAAATGGAAATTTAAAATCCACATATAAACAATGTACATGTGTAACATGGCATGTATTTCACAAGGTCAATAGCATTGATCCTAGTTCACTCAATGTTCACTTGTTCACATTTAAAATTTTGAATTCATTGTACTAAATTTTCATGAAATTCATTGTAAAATCAATGAGATGTAGAGTGAATTGGGCTCATATTTCCTTGTAGTGACCCTTTACATGTCATCATTACTAATAATAGACAACTCCACAATGTTGTTATTAAACATTTTTTGTATTTTAAATGGTCCTTTCCATGGTAGTCTAAAATTACGACCTTTAAATTTTGTGGCTTTAGACATCCATAACATCAACTTTCCTTCTTCAAAACTTTTCATTTTCCTTTTATCATCCCATCGATCCTTGTGTAATTGTTGGATATGGTTAATATTTTCTCTTGCCAATGGTTTTCATCCAATTTAATTAAGTCTTCCATTCTTTCTTGAATTGTTTTATAATATTATTTTCCAGAATGTCTTGTATCCTTTGGGTAAGTACCATTAATTTTGTTGGCATAATGGGTTGAGTCCCATAATTAACTTAGAAAGTGTGTATTAAGTAATAATTTTATATGCCATTCAATATGCCCATAACACAATTAACATCACATCCCAATATGTTCGATTTGCATTAATTATTTTGACCAGTATTTTTCCCAAAGTTTTATTAGTTGATTTGGCTTGCCCATTACTTTGTAGGTAATAAGTACTCAATTTGTGATGAGTAATCATAAATACTTGAGTAAGTATATTGCATAGTTTGATTTATAAAATGACTTCCTTGGTCACTTACAAGATGGGTAGGGCATTCAAAGTAAGTGATAATATGTTCATATAAGAACTTTAACATACTTTTGGTTGTGTTATCTTGAAGTGCCTTAGCTTCTACCCACTTTATAATGTAATTGGTTGTCACTACTATATATCGATTGCCAATATACTTTGATGTTGGTTTAATTGGTCACCTAAAACCAAGACCCCGTTTCACAAATAATTCGAAATCCATACTTGATTTGAATGGGCCTTTTCCACTTCACCACATTGGTCCAAGTTGTTGACATACATCACTTTCCTAACATATTTCAACAATGCCTTTATCTAAGGTAGGCCACCAAGAACCAAACCTTTTTTTTTCATAGTAATGTTAATACCAAAATGCTAGCCCTTTATGAAAATCTACCAACACTCTAACACCTTCTAGTAGTGATAAACATTGATGTAAAATATTGTTTGGCCCCAATTTGTGTAATTTTTCATTATACAATATATATGGTTTAGATTTAATAACAATCTTACTTCTTTTTTCCTTTGGTGTGTCATCATCAAAATACCATTTCTTCAAGTATTTTATGATTAACGCACACCATTCAACTCCTATAGTAAATAAAGTTGCATCAGGTAATTGATCTCCTATTCTTATTGTTGGTCTGATATGGTTATTTGTAAATATACAATCTAGTAAGAAATGAACTCACCATGGCTTATAATACACTTTTAAATCAAATTCTTATAATAGAATTAAAAATTTGGCAATTAAACATGTTAATACTTATTTATTCACTAAATATAATAATGTTTGATGATCAACAAGAAAAATGAAACTATTTCTCAATAAATGATGCCTAAATTTCTTCACAAAATATATCCTTATTTATTTATTTATTTATTTATTTATAGTTTTTGTATCATTTTTTTTTGGCAATATTCATCAATTAACTTGCATAATAAATTGGTCTATCAAATGGTATTGTTTGGATTTTGTCCCAACATAACTCTAATAAAAAAAACTGAAACATCAATACATGGAATTTTAATTTCAAATTAGCCATAATAAGCAATGATAGACATGTGATAAAAAAATTCATTCACTTCCAAGATTTGGCACAAACATGTGTCCATTTGAAATCTTCATCTTTCTTTAATAGTTTACACATTGGTGGTATTTGCAGCAAAATCTTTGAAATAATGTTGGTAAAATTCAATTACACCCAATTTTATTTATTTTTCTACAATATTCGTTGGTGTTAGCACTATGGTAATTTTGCAATGGTGAAATAGGAATCCTTCATTGCATACTAAATGCCCCAAAAGTGCATTAAAAATAACATAGAGAACACATTTCTATGGGTTAAGGCTGATGCCATTCACTCAACACCCCTATAAACATTTTTGTAATTGATCAAAATGGTTTTTCTTATCACCATACATGCTAAAATCATCAAAAAACACTTTCATGAATTCATTTGAATGTTTATGGAAAGTTTTGGTTACCATTTTTAAAAATGTGGTAAAAGCTTTGCATAAGCCAAATGGAATTACATTATATGCATAAGCATCCCATTTTAAAATAAATGTTTTTTTTTCCTTATCCTCTTCAGCCAATTTCACTTGGTTATGACCACTATAACCATCCATAAAATAATACATTTCATGTCCAACAACATAGCCCAACATTGAGTTCAAAAAGGTGAAGGAAATGGATCTTTTTCATTTGAACATTCATTTTATGATAATCTACACATACGTAATTTGTCATTATTTTTAGGCACATTCACTAAAGTAGATAACCATTAAATGGTCTTGATTAGATAGATGAATCCAATATAAAGAAATCTATCAAGATCTTCTATGGCCCTTAATGCATAATTTGGATTCATTTTGTATTGTCTTATTTAATCAATTGTGCATCCACCATAAGTTCAATTTTATGTTCACATATTTCTTTTGGAATACCCTTCAATTCCTTGTAATCCCATGCAAACACATCTTTATAGTTCAATAGTGGTTCCTTGATTTGTATTTGAAAGGTAGTAAGTAACATTGCACCAATCAATACATCCATAGGTTCTTCCCCGTTTCCTAGATTGAACTTCATCAATTGCTCTTTAATTACTATAGTTTAACCAACAATCTTCTTGTCTTCTTTTGGAATATCCTTCAATCCCTTGTAATCCCATGCCAACACATCTTTATAGTTTAGTAGTGGTTCTTTGATTTGTATTTGAAAGGCAGTAAATAATATTGCACCAATCAATACATCTATAGGTTCTTCCCCATTTCCTAGATTAAACTTCATCAATTGTTCTTTAACTATCTTTTCTTTGATTATTATGTTAGTAACTTCATCACAAATTAACACTAAAAGAAATCCCTCAAAATGCAACGAATGCATTTACAATTATGTGCAATTAATTGTCATTTGCAACTTGTTTTAATTGTTTTTGCAACTATTTTGCACCCTTGACCATTTTTGTAATTATGTTACAACTACATTTGTAGCTAATGACTTCTTCATTTTGTAGTTTAGAATTATTTTCATCCATGATCATGCTTATATGTCCCATTAGTTGCAAATGGAACCAAACTTAGTTGCACCACTAAGGTGTCAACATAACCCCTAATGGTATACATAGGTGTATTAGGAAACTTTTGAAACATTTAAAGGTATTTGTACTTTCATTATTCTATTAGGGATATTATGGGGGTATGTTTCCATTGGTGTATTTATACAGTTGTATTTAGTTCATATTTAAGTAAATTAACTTACTACCTACTTTTATTAGTATGTTTGTTTACCTATCTAATTTAGCCTACCAACCTATCAACTTATATGCTTACCTACCTATCTAACCTAGGTTACCTACCTACTTACCTAACATAAGTTATTTATTTATTAATTAATTGATTGTATATAAGTATTAATTAATAATTAATTAGTTACTTATTTACTTAATTATATAATTTAAAAAATTAAAAAGGAGGACAAAATACATGATATAAACTTTTTAATTATAACCTAGTTTACAATTAAGTTACAACTTCAATTTTTATCCTATATATTTTATCCCAGTTGCATCTTGAGAACTATATAATGAAAGGTTTTGTTTTACATTTTCACATTTAAAAACACATGTCAATTGGGATGAGCCAATTATAGGAAATAAACCCTTTAAGGAATTTCACCTTAAAAATTAAACCTTAAAAAATTAAAATTATTTACCTACCTCCCTAACCTACCTACTTGCATAGTCCTAATTACCTACTTAGTTCCACCTACCTACCTACCTACCTACATAGTCCTATTTACCTACCTAGTTCCACTTACCTACCTACCTACCTACTTACTTAATCATACCTACCTACTGAATCCCATCTACCTACCTGCCTATTGATTTTAATTCATTTTGACCAAAGTTCAAAAATGTCATGTGGCATATTGGTATTATGCCATGTGTCATAATCTAAAACCATTAAAAATAAATGACAAGGATTTGTTTCTTTCTTTTAAAAAAAATTTCAAACCTTTTTCAATTGCCATGTGTCATTATGTAAGTTGTTGATTTTTATGGTAATATATAGATGGTGAAGTGTTTGTTGATCGTTGATTTCATCCATACTTGCAACTAGTGTTTTATGCAACTAGGAAAATTTTAGCATTTAACAAATGTCTTTTGCAATAAAATATAATTGCAAACAGTAGTTTTTTTCCAATTTACCTCTAGTGTAAGGTTTTTTTTTGTTGATGCTCATAAGTATACATAGGATAATCATTTTTTTTGTTATGGTTGTTGTCGCAACCCCACTTTGGGCAAAGTGGGAGAATGCAACTCCCACTCCCAAAAGTGGAAGGCTTGGAGTCCTTCGGGACTCCCGAAAATTCAGAAGACGATTTGAGGGGTCAAATTTCCTTGCCTTGTTGCGTTCTTTATATCAATGGAAAGCTCTTGAAGTGTAGATGCCCAAAATGGCCTCGCATTGGCCATTTGGACATCTGCAGCCCAAGTTATGGGCAAAAGAAGGGCCAGGAGTCAAACTGTCAATTTGACTCCCGACCATTAAAAGTCGGGAATTGACCTCTTCCTGACGTCTTCTCAAGGAGTGCAACACAGCGTTGAAAAGCTCTCGATGAGAGCTATAACTTTGGTTCAGACCTTGTCCCAATCCGAGTTCGGGGCGAGGAGCTATGACCGTCCAAAGTCCTGGGACTCCAACCCGGGACAATTTCGGGACTCCAACTTGGGAGTCCCGGGAAAAAGAGCCATTTGGATGTAGCCTCGGCGGAGAGCTACAAAGAATACTATATGGGGGAAGGTGGTGGCTTCCCCCGAGTCCGGGCCGTGGTGAGTCAAGTAGTCCAAAGTGCCCGTGGCTTGTTCCAACACTCAAGGGTGTTCCCGAATGCTAACTAACCCTCTTGTGGTTGGTTTTGGATGCAGAATTCAAGCTTGATCTTCTAGCCCATCTTCCTAGTCTATTCCTGGGACTTTTAGCACGCCCCTCTACCCCTCTTTAGTGCTGGAAGTCGGGAGCACCCTTCAAGACCCCACTTTCCGCAACTCAACATAGTTGGACCCTCAAGTGGGTTCAACAAGGGACTTGCGAGTGCGTCAGTTGCAACATGCCACAATCAATTTATCTTAACCTTTGGTACTACCTCTCCTACATGCACAATTTGGGCACCGCATTATATAATATTTGTTCTTGTTGTTCTAATAATTGTTCTTCCCAATCATAT
>Ga0209611_10006584_pt1 | contig 18928 bp, 13 predicted proteins | sample S1TSphgellanicum_3_FD_187693 | JGI IMG/M metagenome (GOLD analysis project Ga0209611, IMG submission 187693) | Host-associated microbial communities from peat moss isolated from Minnesota, USA - S1T2_Fc - Sphagnum magellanicum MG (SPAdes) (version 2) | ecosystem: Host-associated > Plants > Peat... | reverse complement strand
CAGATCTCCGCTGGAGCTATCTTCATCATGTGAAGGACCAGATGTTCTACGTTCTTGCAGATCGGATCCTGGACAGTGCTAACCATTGTCGTTACCTCATGTCTCTTGGTGCAATTCAGCCATTGCCCTGATCTACATTTGCCATTGATTTTCGATTCTAACCAATTAATATTTGTCACATTTTTAAAAAATATATGGAGGATTTTGTTCACTTTTCAATAGGGTTATTTTGCAAATTCATGTGTAGGATTATGCTTTTTCAATGCTTTGCTTTTGATTCAATGTTAATTTTTTCTTTACAAATTAAGATTGGATTTTGATATAACATGTTAGGTTTTCTTTAACATCGATTTTTTGGGCAAATTGAACTTACATTTTGATCAAGTAAGTAAGGGTTTTCTTCAATGTTAGTTTTTCATTATTATATATGCATGATTAATAAGCTTGATGGATGGTTCAAAATGGGTTTTTATTTTCAAAACAAAATAATTGCAACAAACATGGCTCCATGTGTATCGTAGTACTTGGGTGGCTTGGGAATAAATTAAATTATTTTCAACTTTGCCAAAAAAATTTAGCCCTTTTTGCCAAAATTTAAAAAAACGCATTTAGCTATCAATTTTAAACCAGGGACTTGCCTGACCAATTGACATCCATCTGACTGTGAACACATGGAATTATCTTTAAAATACTAATGAATTTTATTAGATATATTACATGTATGCTGAAAATTTCAGAATTGAAGAGGTAGTTGCCAAACCATAAATTCTAGATTAAATTAATTATTCGATAGAAAAGGCCAAAGTGGCCTAGATATTATGGTATTAACCCAAAACATTTAGTTGTTGTTACAAACATTGCAATGCATGCTTAATATGTAGGGACTTCAATTTTCATACCCCAAAAGTGAACTTATTTAAAAATATATATACCAAAAAACTGCAACAATGATTTTTCATTGTCTTCTCCTACTATTAAAGCTTCAAAATCGTTGAACAATCCAAATAAACTATGACTTTAATGATAAACAAATGCACTAATTGATAAATACATTGGTAAACTAGTGGTTCATTTAATCTTGCATGTATATGCTACAACAAATCTCAAAATGCAAACTTATATATAGTTGTCAAGTGGGTTGGAATTTTTTTAAATGCAATTTTGATTCTAACAAAACAAAATTCATAAAAACACGTATAAGAATTTATCATTGAATTGGTTTTCAATAAAAGTTGTTGACATTTTTCAAAGGATTATAATTGATCTTTCACTTATAAGTTGAATATTCGAATTTGCAAATTTGAATCCATGTGAAATTTGAAAACACATGAAATGAAAAAAAAAAACACACCAACATAATTTTGACATTTGAACACACTCCCACAAATGTGGGAGAATGCAAAGAATTGTATCTCAACATTTTAAATAGATTCCCACTTTAGGAATTAAAATCTTATGAATGTTTTAAATCTTTAAAACAAGGTCTTAAATTAGTCCCTCTTTAGATTGTTTGAAAATGTTTTGAAGAATAGATATTGAAAGTGAATTTGCATTTTCCATTTGAAGATTTGAATTTCTTCATTATCTGCCAAGGTTGAAACTACATGTGCAGCTTAAGCTACTTAACTTTTACTTTGCTTTCACTCATCCCGTCTTTTGTACAAAAGCCCTATCCTCATTACCAAATACTATGATATGTCTTTGTTACTTCTTTTTATCCCCGTTCTTTTCAAAATAAACCTTATTTAGTGGGTGTCTTTTTCTTGTCTATGGTCAATAACATGTCACATTCAAAATTATTATGACATTTTACAATTTTGGGGTTTTAGCCCAAAACGAAGTACAAGTTTTAAAAAGGGTCGAAAATCAATTAACAATTTTACTTTTAACCATTATAACCCAAAAAACAAAGGTCAAATGATTTTTAATTAAAAGTGTAACACCTTGAAAAAATCTCTTTAAAGATTATAACTTTTCATCTTGAAATTATTCAATCAAAGCTCACATGTATGAATCACGAACTTACAAAGTTGCAAAGAAATGGGTTTCATAATTTGGTAGTTTCAAAAGTTTTGGGAAATCCCACTTAGGAATCATGAGAATTTTAGCCATTTGGATGTAATTTGTCGTGACTAAGGCAAAGGGCTTGCAAAGGTGCAGGCCAAGACTAAGTTTGGGAATTGCATTCTCATGCTTCAAGAGTGAAAAAAAGTGTGAGGGAAAGAACCCTCACACTCCCAATGAACTCCCATGTTATGAGTTGGAGTCTCGGTGGACTCCCAAATGTTTAGAAAGTGATTACAAAGGTCAAAACTCAATGGTTTGAGGGGTTACTTATATCATTGTAAAGTTATTGAACGTAGATGTTTAAAATGGGTTCGCATCACCCATTTGGACATCTGAAACACAAGTTATGGCCAAAAGAAAGGTCAGGAGTCAAATTGGCAATTTGACTTTTGACCATTAAAAGTCAAAAATCAACTCAAATTCCTTGTGTGTAGGTGACATGCCACATACCATTGAAAAGCTCTCAACAAGGGCTACAACTTTACTTTAGACCTCATCTCGATCGAAGGTCTACACACAAAGTTATGGGGCTCCAAAGTCGTGGAAGTCCTAACTTTTGTAATTTCGAGACTCCCACTTGGGAATCCCGGGACAAAAAGCCATTTGGATGTGGGCCTCGTGGAGAGACACATAATATACTATAAGGGGGGAAGGTGGTGGTTTCCCTCAAGTCCGGGCTGTGATGAGTCTTGTGAGTCCGAGTTGCCCGTGGCTCATCCTAGCACCAAAAGTGCTCCAACTATGCACTAACCATCTTGTGTTGGTTTTATGCAGGTCCATATGAGTAGTTGATGCTTGTCAATCTTCCTAGTCCCATCTCGGAGCTCCAGCACGCCCTTCTACCCTTCAAAGTGCTATGAGCTAGGGAGTGTGCCTTGACTCTTTGTTCTTCCGCTATTTTCTGTTTGAACTCACATTTGAATCCATCAAGGAGCCTGGGGGTGCGCCATAATCTTCATTACCAATCACAAAATGTATTATAAGGAGAAAAATGGTGCCTTCTCCCAAAGTTCGAATCATGTGAATCAAATGAGTTCGGGTTGTTTGTGATTAAATCCTAGCATCACTTAACTAACTTGTTATTTAGTTTATGTAGGTTAATTCATTCATAAATTTGCATTAACATGAGCCCATGTACACCTTCATTTTAATCTAATTTTGGAGTTTTCATATGCTTTTCTAAACCCCAATAGAGAAACACAATTTGGGTGACAATACATTACAATGTTGTGAAACAACAAGATATTTACCTTCAATACCATTTGTAAGCATAATGTTAAAATACATGCATTATGTTGCATTTCATTATAATGTTGGGAATCATTAATTTACTTACCCTTAATGCCATTTGACGAGTCCAATGGTGTGTTAGTAAATCATGCTCAAACTAAATTAAAAAATTAATAAATCCCATTTGAAAGGAAGGGCAATTCCAAATCAATTAAACTAGATCACAACATCAATGGTTCTAGATTTCATCAAGGCCATGTACTTCCAAACAAAATTGTTTTTGAAATATTGTTAAATATAACCATAAACATTTTCATCAATCATAGAGTGCAATTTTTGTGGGGTTTAATGAATTAAACTAATTTTAATTGTTTATATTCGTGAAACCAAATATGTCAACCTACCCATCATTTTACATCACAAAATTACAAAGCTTCATAAGTTTGTGCATGTTCACATGGAACCTATTCCGTTGTTCATAGGTTTGTATAATATCAAGGAATTAAAAATTGGGAAAAATAATTACGAACCAAATATCAAATTTAGTTTTTTCTTTCAAAAACAATGAGGAAACACATAAGGTACTTTACATTTTATTTGTGAAAAGCAAGAACAAGAACAAAAAAACCTTTCACATTAAAGGTCATAAACAATCCTAATCCTTAGTTACAACAATAATGGACATAAATGTTCATCATAACCTTAGTTTCATCCATATTCAATCCTCTTAGTTTTTCGTTGTTTTTGTTTGGTTTCTAATATAAAGTTAAATGGTATTAATTTTTAAGAAAATAATCAAGTAGAAAGAAACAATTAAGTTGCATAACTATCAACATTGAACAAGGATCTATGTGAAGTGGTTTTCATGGTTTTTAGTGAGAATTGAGAGTTGGAGATACAGTTTTAGAAGAAGAGATGTTTGAATGGTCTACAAATTAGGTTGTGATCATTGTTGCCCAATGAATTGCAAAGTTACAAGAAGATTAAATTTGTTGAAGGTAAAATAAGTTTTTTTACATATGAGCATTCAATCACAATCCATTAAGGTGAAGGAATGTAAAGATGTTTTGGAAGTTTGGATGTGCAAACAAAACAATTGAATGAACAACTTGAGTAGGTTGAGATTATAATGGGTGCAATTTAGGATCATATGCAATAGTGAAAACCCTAATGCACAATATTGGCAGATTAAGGGAAATCAATTTTTTGTAAGCATTCAAGGTTGGCTTCCATATGCCCACAAAGTTTGTGAGGTTGTTGAGGAAAAGTATCAACGAGTTGAAGCATGTATTGAACAAGTTTGGAGACTTGTTTAGAAGGAATGAATATTTATGTTTAAAGCAAGGCTTGAATATGTTACATTATTGTCCAAGTGGGATGAGGTGAATTTAATGATTTTGTCATCCATCAAGAGTTTGGAAGGTGTAACAAAATGATATTTTATAATGTAAAGTTTTTCAAAATGACAATTTCACATCAAATTGGATTGAGAGGAACCAAACCTTTTCATTTCAAATAATGTTGTAGTTCAAATCCCACAATTCATTTGTAGCATGTGGGGCAAAGCACAATGCCTTAAGTCAATCCACAACACTAACAATAGAAGATGTGTCAACATAAACAAGCAGTCCAGACTTTGAAGAGCGAGGAGAAAGAGAAGGAGAGCAATGGTGGTATGGTGTTGAATGAGAAAGGCCTTTCTTTAGGCGCTGGAAGGCTTTGGGGTCTGTCCACTATCAAAACTGGAGCCACGTGGGGCACTTGTGTCGCCCCCTTATTGGTAAGGCCCTCCACTTAGGGCCTTACCTACCACTTAACCACCAATGTGGTAGGCCTCAAGGTAACTTAGGGTGTTGAATGGTTATTACAAAAAGGTAGTTATCAGGGTGTTTATTAGGATTCTTGATCTAGGTCCTAAAAAATTCAAAGTCCTAGTTTTGGATTCATAATCATGGTTCTCAGAAATTTTAAAAATCAAATAACCGGTCAGAAAATCTCAGCTTCTTTAAAGGGTTTGAAAATACCGGAACCGGCGGCCTCCGATTCACATTTCGGAGGTTCTTAGACACAGATATCCGCACAACACTGGTAACTTACTAATAAGTTACCCACTACGAGCTGCCCGCGTCACAGCTCTCGTCCGTCGTCGTCCTGTGGCGGGAATTCCCGCCCGCCAGGCGAACTCCGATGCTCGTGGCGCAGCCCCTGCAGTGTCTGGGACAAGAAGACGATCTGATTAATGGTAGGATGGCTGGAGGAGCGAGAAAAAGAATAAGAAGAACAAGGACTCGCGTTTTGCTGAATGAAAGATAGATTAGAGGTGTGGAATTGAAGGTGTGAATACGGAGTGTGAAGCAAAAAAGGTTGGTGATGGATCGCTTTGTAGTTCGAAACTCTGGGCCTGATTTGCTGCAGGCAAGCAAGCAAATTCCTTCCAGGTACCAACTGGTTCAATTCATCTTAGGTGCAAGCTGGCTGCTGTTCTGCCCGTAGTAGTAGTAGTGACCAATCTAGCTATGATGTTGCTCACGTAGTCGACTTTCGATTCAAAATGTGGGAAAGCTAGCGGCTTCCAGGGCCACATTTACCATCTGTGTATGCCGCATGCTGCAAGCAAGTCTCCATGTTCGGGGGAAGAGGACGTATTGACTTGATTTTCGTGAGGAGAAACTATAGTCCTAAAAATTGGGGTCGTCCTCTTCTCCGGTTTAAACCTACGATTTGTTTTTCTCTTGAGGACAGATACAGACGCAAACTTCGTCTGTGGCAGTTATGTTTCCATGAAATGCCAGCGGGATAATCTCTTGCACCATATACTGATCCATCACAGCGACTGCAGACGCATGATTGTACCCTGGCTGGATGATAACCTCAGTGAAGCTTATGAATGATTTGGTTTTCACACATATGAATTCCTCAGACAACTTAGATACAGTCAGTTCTGCAGTTTTCTGACTGGTTGTCAGACACAGGAAAGGTTGGGGTTTAGATGCGTATAAGGTTGATGGAAGACTGTCAGGAGTTTATAAGCATGCTCTTCTAAGATTCCTGTCTCAATCTTATTCTGAGGTAAGTGACCATATCTGTCTTTCTTGTGATGATCAAACCTAACTCTCTGCTTTGAATATGACCTAGAATACAGCTGACTCTGTTCGCAAGATAATATTTGAAATGCAGATCCCCATTAATGAGATGCATTTGTTTTCTGTCGGAAAATTTCAGCTTAGAGTGCCTGAACTGGCTGACCATGAGTGAGACCTAATGATGGTGGCGGATATGATAGTCTTGCTCTCCTGTGGTTCTCAAAGGTTTTGTGGAAGCTTTTTTGTTAGAAGAGATATTTATCAGAGAATTTGCGTGCCATTTATGAAGTTGCTTGACTAATTTCATTTCAGATAGGGAACTTTCCACAGACGAATTTGGGCCGCCAATTTCCTCCTCCAGTACATGTGAGTTACTCTTCCTGTTGTGGATGTTCTGTCACTTGTCCCTTTTCTGTTCCTTGGTTGTGTGCTTTCGCACAAGCGCTTTTCTCATCTTCTTGTTTGGTGCATCATATATGCTGAAAGATGCAGTAAGCAAGCAACCCCTGTCATTTAGTCATATGTGTCTACCACACAGATATGTGCTACACACACCTTTGAGAACCTCAAGGTGGTTCATAAGAAGGTTGGCAACATTGGCAAGACAGTGCCACCAACTGTCAGGACAGATGCAAAGGCTGGTGGCACTATTGGGGGCATTCAGATCAAATGCCTTCTCCTTAGAAGATGTGTTGGAGCTGTGCATTGGTATCTGACTAATTACAGTGCCTTACTGATATAGAAACTTGGTGCAACCAGCACTGAGTAGTAAGACCTAATCAATTGGGGAATAGCCATCCATGTAACAAGCTCCTGTGCAGAGGGTGCAAGCACTTCCTATTAAGGGTTACTTTATCACGAACAGTGAAATTTCATGAGAAGGGTTCAATTAAGCTTATTTGCTGTGTTTTGTGCTGACTGGGGGTTATTTTTGTGGGTCTGTGAATGTAGGCACAAGTATGGCAAGGATCAGTGAATCATGCACTATTTAGTTTTTCAGAGATAGTAGGCATGGCTTCTGGCAATAACTATTTTACATCAAGGTGAAATTCTTGCTGGGAATGTAGCTGCCATTTCCAAAAATTTAGAGATCTGCATGGTTTATGATTCATTCTGTGTTAGCTCATCCATCAAAAGAGTGTGTGGCCTATGAGAAATGTGAGAGCTGCAGGTAGAACAAATTGTGGAGAGCTTGTATTCTGAGGAAGCATCCAACTTGCATGTGCTAGTCATTTAGGCCTCTTTAATCTTGGACTTTAAAGTATTCCTCAATTCTCAGAATTATGTTTCCAATGGTGGTTGTGCTTGCATGTCAGCAGGCCAATTGTAACCTGTGTTCAGTTTGATGCTCAAGTAAGGACCCTGGCCCTCTCCTTGTTTTTTGGCTATAAAGTTGTGTGTGTCATATTTGTTGATCTGTAAGCATGTTGCAGCTTGAATGAGGATTTCTGTATTATTTTTTTAATGAGTTTGAGCACATTTTTATTTACTCATCTATGGCAACTGTGGAGAGCTGATGAAGTCAGTAGTGAGTAATGGCAGCTAGTTATTGCACATCATAATGAAGTTGACAGTCTGATACTTTGTGTGTGACACTCTCAAGGTTATGACTGCACTCATTCTTGCTTGTTTTGATTTGACTTGAACTAACACATCAGTTGTTTGGCTACCTTACATCTTTTTCTGTCTGCAATTTGTTGAAATTTAGAAGTTTGATGATAAAGAGCTTCATGTGTCAAATTCTTCAACATGCGCTAACTTGTTATAATCTGCATGCCACATTCCTCTGCCATCTTGCTTGCTTCAAATGTTCATTTGGTACAAGAGGCATTTTTCAATAAACATCTGCTTTTGGGGTCATCCATGTAGGATCATTATTGTTTGCTGTATTTTGAGAAAAGTGTTGCTAAGTGGTGAGGGCTTTTTGATTATGTCTAGGTACATACTCCTCCAATCTCATGCTAATACAGTAATCACTAAGTGCTGCAAGTCTTGCAGGGTGTGTATCTGGCTTCCGTGAGCAGCAATGGATGCCTTTCCATCCATGACTTTGAGGCTCTATACTGCATGGCTGGAGGTTCTCTGTTATCTTGGAGAACTATGTAATCATATTAATCATTTTGTAGCAGTTTGAGTAGCAAGCTGTTCTATCTTAGGATTTCAAAGGGCTTTAATATGCCATCTTCAAAGATGCACCCTAGGGAATGAGAAATTTGAAGCAAAATTTGTCAGGAGTCTGGGACAAGGTTGCTATGTCCAACTTATGTAGTGATTTTTCTCTTTCACCATTCCTGCAGATGTCCCTTCTTTGCAGGGAACATTATTTGACTTTTTCTTTTACAATGACCTGCCACAGGTTCTCAGGCAGATGAAGCTAAACCTATAGTGCATATTGATACACGATACAAACTTGAGGCTATCAAATGGAATCCTGCTAATCAAGAAGAGGTACAATATACAAGACTCTCAAACAAGGTTAAGAAATCAATATGAAAGACACATTTCTAAATATTGCCATCCACAACCCTACTGTTTAGGGCACCCAAATGTTTGTTATGATGCTGTGACATGTGTTTGCATGTTCTGGTTCCCCACATGTGTCAACCATAGATTCATACATAGCACCTTACTAGTTAACAAGGGGCCAAACATTTTTGGTGTGGAGACTGTAGGATGGTGATGTCTGGTCAAGTAGCATAGAGTTAATAGGATTCAGCTTGGATTGTCTGAATAGGTGGCGTGTGTGGCATCTGGGAGCAACAAGTTGTATATCTATGACATAGCTAAAGTGTCCAGCACTCCACAGCAAGTAGGTATGGGTGCAAGTTGGAGATTGAGATGTATCTGTGTAGGGCATGTTTGTCACTGTGCTGGACTGGGTTATCTCTTGATGAAGAGAACAATGCAATTTGATTAATGACTCTGGTGTTCGAAATAGATTGTACTTTTGATTGTTCAAATTGAAGCAACTCCATTCTCTTTAAAATGCTGGGCTGCTTTTAGGATATATGGTCTCCAATGTTTTGATGGGCCATTAAATTTTGATTTCCAGGTCAAGTTGTATGGTCCCCTCTTATGCTAACAAGGTGAATTTCTTTTGCTTGGAGCTACTACAGGTACTGTGTGTAAAAAGTCCAAGGAATCAGAATGGGCAACCAGGAGCGCTTTTTGATCTCTGTTACTTTAGGTTTGAACAGAACAGGTGAACTTGCATTTGCATTAACTGGCCAGTTCATTTTTCCGGTTGATCTAATGTAGTTGTCTGTCAGAACTGAAGATTGTGGTTTCACTCGGTCTGTTGTGGTTTTACATGATCATGCAGGGTCTTGGCTTGTGGAAATGAGAATAAATTGCATCTTTGGGATCGGCGGACTGGAAAATTACCATCTTTATCACTGCAGGCTCCTGTGGGTGCCGGTGACCTGAATAGTCTTGACCTCTCAAATGATGAACAGGTTAGAAAGAACTCTGATGTCCATCACTTAGCTTTAAGGTCATATGCCAATTGATTAGCAATGTCTCTTGAGTGCTAGCCAACATCACGTCTGAGTCTTCCCATTGCTTCCGGAAAGGCAACAGAAACTCAGGACACAGATTGTGTATAATGGTTTGCCCAAGTTTTTGGGAAGATTATTATATGCTTATCTACACCCACTGTTGGGAGCTGATGAACTCAGTGGGTAGTCATGGCAGCTTGTCACTGCAATTCGTTATGAAGGTGATGGTCTGTCACTTTGTGAGCGACTCTCATGAGGTTACCTTTAATTGTTGTTGTGGAGATTTCTCTGCAACTTCATGGATCTTTAAGGTCATATGCCACCAAAACAGGATGGCCTGGGATGCAAACCCTTTGTAGCTGTTACTAATGGTGATAAAGGAGAGAGTTTCTTTGAGACATTGCCTTGCATCCTTTTTAAATTGTCACTGCTCGTTGTTCATTAAGTATGGTGATTTACTAACCCTCTCTACAGTCACTAATATTGTATTCTTGTGAGAGTTCAGTCCTGTGAACAACTCTTCTTAGCTCCTTATCTTCTGGAATTGCAGCTAGTTTTTGCAGGGTGTGAAGGGGGACATGTCTTCCTCTGGGATTTTAGAGGAGGAAGGAACTCTGCTGCCTTTGTTACCCCGGGGGAGGTAGGTCCTGCCAATGGCTCTGGATGCTGGATTAAAAATTTTGAGAGCAAAATCTGTGCTTAATTCAAGGTTTACTAATAAGACAAGAGTGTCAATATGACCACCTGAAGACTGAATGAGGTTCTTGTGTGCCTATTTAAGGTGGCTTGCTGAGATAGGAATTGAACTTCTGATGAACTAATGTTACAGGCTTATGTCAATGTATGCCAGAAATCAAGATTGTCATATAGGAGAGTGCTGGGAAATGGAGCAGGAAATCAGATGTGTCATTATAGAGATGAGGAAAGCAGCAATGGTTTGGTTCAGTAGTTGCCTTAAGATTTGTGCATAATGGCTATCTTTGCACTAGTCCTTCAGCTCCGATTTATGAAGCTGGAAAAATGTCAGTAGCTGGTTCTGGTTTCCCTAGACAGAATCTTTTCTCTGCTGGTGAAAAATGGGTTGAACAGCCAGTCCTGACCATTAAGGATTTCTTAGTGGATGAGCAGCTTTATTTTGTGAGACTTGCTGCAAGATTTATTGCTCTGTAACACTGTGACCAAGTGACAGTTTTGTTACCTTGCAGGCATATCATCCCCCACTCCGTTCAGTGAAGCTGGCTACATGTCTTGAAGATATTGCTGATCTGAGGGTTTGAAAATTTGAACATTTACCCATATGTGTGATTTGTAGAGGCAGGTCCTGTTCTGAATCTACAGTATGTATAATTCCATTCCCAAATTGATGTCCTTGCAAAATTGATTGACCTTGAATCTGAAAGAGGATAATCTTTAGTCTTTTAAGACTGCTCAATCTGACTGTTAGTCTTTAGCAAAGCTTGCATTTTGCAGCCATCTTTTTATTCTAAATCTTTTTCTTTCTTACTGAGGGGGGAAACTAACTGCAACTGCTTTTTTTCCTTTGCAGGCACAGACTAAAATTGAGAGTAGCTCTGTTCACTCAATTTCTTTAAATCCATCATGTGGACATCAGCTTGCATTTCATCTTAACAATGGCTGGTAAATTTGCACTGGTACTCTAGGTCTAGGATAATTCTTACTCTTCTAGTGCACCATCACATGCATCTGTAAGTGCATGATGTAGCTGTTCTTCAATTGCTGATACTAGGTTGAAGTATTGTTTCTTGCATTTTCTATATGAGGACTGAGGTTGGCAATATGTATTGTCTGTGGATTGGCAGCTGCATTACACGGATAGTTGTGGCTCAAACTATTGACTTGACTATGCTAGAAAATGAATTTCTTAGTAATTGGAGACAATGGTGACAGGTCAGGCGCCCTAGATCTGATGAGCTTTGCTATTTCACACATCCATTGTCCACCGCCAATCTGGTGGTAAGTTCTAACTTCATTTGGCTTATTTAGCCAACAATCTGTCTGCGTTTGCAACAAATTATTACCAGACCCAAATATCATGCACACATTTCAGAAGGCAAGTTCTGGTTTGCTAGATATTAGGGCTGGTTTAAACACTTTGTCTCTTCCTGTTTGTACAAATCTGGTTTTCAATTTGGTGATTATATACAGTTTTGTTGTATGCGACAGTTTCCTTAAGTTGGCATTTCAAGCCAGTTCATGGAAATTTGCATGCAAGAACCATAGAGCACCTGCATTAGTACTGTTGCTTAGGGGTAGGCTGACAGGGTATCAGGGGTGGCAGTTCGGAGTTAGGGTCATTGTACACTCAGGCACCTTGGATGACTGTTCGGCGGAGAAGATCTGCTTGGCTTGTATCTAACTCTGTAAGCTTTGGCAGTCTCCTTATGTTCTCATTCCTTTTCCAGCCGTTCCTTGCTAGTATCCAAAATTTCCATGGTTTGTCAGGGGGTGGATGCCACAACTTTTCCAGCAGGGTATGTTTGTTGATGGTAGCATACAACTGATGGGAGCAATTACTGCATTATGTTCTACTGGTATGCTATGATGTGGAAAAATCCCTGCTGAAATAAGCAGGAGGAGTTGGCCTTCTGTACTTGAGGGGTTGTGAGCATGGTCATGCTTTGTCAGTCTTGGAACAATGACATGTTGGATGTAATTTGTGTAAATGTTTTGATGTGTTTGGACTTCAAAGTGAAGAAGTATATCTCTTGTTGCTCCTGTTGCAGATGTATGCAGTTGGGTGTACAATGGATTCCCACATCAATATCTTAGACTTTGCACCTGGTTCTTACTCAGGCTGCTCTGTTAATGGAAACTGGTTTGTCTTTTATCCCATCCTGGTAAAAGTAATGAGTCTGACGGGTTTTCTTGAGCTTTTGTCTCAAGACTCTTGGTAGTATAGTATTGTGTCTCAACACACATGACAACTGTAATAAAATGTGGATGAACAGGACAGTTCTTGTAGGAATTAATATAAAATGTGCCAACTCAATGAACACTTGATAATGGTCCTAGGCATTAAAGAGTGGTCCCAGTTATTCTTGCAGTATGGTGACTTGTGTTTGTTGCTGAACACTGATTTGCCTTCAATTGAAAAATTGTTGTATTCTGGTGATTTTTGTCTGGATATCTGCAGCCTGGCCTTAAGTATGTTTTAGAGACACACTGTTTGCCTTGTTTGACCTATAATGAAGTCCTTCTGGTGAACTAAACCCTGATATTCTGGTTTCAAAAAATAGATCAATGTGTAGAACAAACTCATTCATGCTGATGACAGTGCTGCTGGTTCACAAATCTTTCCTCATGTTCAGCTATAAATTAAAATCAAGTCATGAGGAACAGAGTCAGCGGGAGGTACGGACATCAGAACCAGTTGTATGTATTGGAGCTCACCCATCCAATGACTGCCTGGTGGCTGGAACTCAGGTTTGGAATGTCAATACCTCAACACTTCTCAACTCTTTGGTGCTATTAGTCACCACTCTCAATGCTCCCTCATTTGCTGCTGTCAAATTGCTCACCTCACTCTGAGGATATGGAGGTCGATCTAAGAGCGTCTACTGTTATGTGTTTCTTGCACCTGACATCCTTTTGTGTCTACAGGGTGGATCTTTATTGCTGATTGCACAAAGGAGGATCTCTTCTGATAGTGAGGATGCCTCTATTGACCCAGCAGCTGGAATTCTTGCCCCCAATGTTATGTTAAATGTGAGTGAAATGCTTGAAATTTGAGACTCAGGCATGCCTTCAACAACCTCAAATGAGTGGTAGTATATAGTATACAAGGATTCACATTGCCTAATGATGCAAGGAGCAAGTCCATTTTTGCACAAAGCCTGGTGCTTGACTCAACACTGTGAGGCTGCAAAACTTGGTAATGTCTCCATTAAGGATGCTGCCTGCTAAATGTTACATTGGAAGCCTGTGAGCTGTTATTGATATCAGATGTGGAACCATCAAGTGTGCCATGACCAGATTTGTCTCTGTGGAGGTCATGCTTAAAAAGAGTGGCTTAGCCAACATTATCCAAAATCTCTCCTTTCAAAGTCTGGATTTCACTACCGACTGCATGAAATGGCACATGTAGGTCTATATGCTTGGTGAAGCCTGGGGCCTTGGGCTTTACCCTTCATGCAATCAATTTTACCAGGGGCTGTTCCAGAAAGTACTTGGTGGGAAAGGACTGTTCCAAAATGTATCTCCTGCTGGTTCTTTGCATAAGAAGAGTGTTCTGTAACTCTAATGTGTAGAACAAAATGGTTTGTGCTGCAGACTTACTGATAGTGCTGCCGATTTACTGGTAATGTGGGTGGTTCACAAGTCTTTCCTCATTTTCAGCTATGAATTGCTCTCTAAGCATGATGAACACTGTCAGAGGGAGCCTATGGATGTCAGAACTATTGTTGGTGGTTCTCACTTTTTTGTGAGAACCGTCTGGTTCTTATGTCATGTTATGAGAACCTGATTGGTTCTTTAATATGTAAATGCTTTTGGGCTGGTGAGAACTGACCAGGGTATCAAAAATTTTAATTTTCCCAAACTCACCTGGTTCTCAGATAGGGTGGTTTTCACATATACAATAACAGTTGGTTTACACAATTGGATTATTAAAATTTTCACTAATTAAAATTCATAATTAATTAATTAATAATTTACTTAATTTATCAATAAAAAAATATTTTTACAGTTTAAAGATCATTAAAATTTGATGAAAACTTGTAAGCTGAAACAAATTAATTGATTCAAAATTTAGAACTCCATAACTCTTTTTTTGTCAAAAGCTCCTTCAATCTCCTCCTTAAAATTTGAAATAGTCTCAATTAACTCGACCAAGCTAGAAGGGGTTTTACCACCTTTCTTAACATCATTGGACCAGTTTTGCTGACAAAGATCAATTTGTTTAAATTTTTTGATTGTAAACTACATCTCCTAAAACTAGCAAGGATCCCAACCAAGGAAAGATCCTCTTTGTTTCAATTTAGGATCCAACTATCTTTATGGTTTGTCTAGCACCAACACCAATTGTAAGAAACACTTTTATGTTTTTCCCACCATTGAAGTGGACATTTGAAGTCTTTAATGTCCACTTGATAACAATTAAAAATTAGAAGCTCTTTATTGATCAGTTTCATTGTTAGATCAATTGTGCTGGTTGTCATTTCAAAGATATCCAAATTGTTGTCGTCTTCAACCCTTTGATCAACAACACTTCTTTCAAATTCAGCCAAAAGATGCAAATGATAATGACACTTCAAAAGTATAGGAAACAAATAAATTTTATCATATTTTTCAACAATGGCCTTTCTTTGCTCATGATTAATAAGTGAGGTCACAAGATGAAAGGTTTTTAACTTAGGTCCAACATTAAAGAAAACATATTATCAATTTTTTTTTTCCATATCTTTTTTAAGAAGCAAAGAAAAAAAATCCAAAACTCCAGCAACTTTTTTTTTTATGTTGGAAACTAAACATGATGACTAAAAAATAAATTCATCTTCTTCCATTAAATTCTCAAAGGTTGTAAAATTGATTTCATCTTTAAATTTTAGACTCATGGATATGGAAAAGTTCAATGTATCAATTAACAACCAATGACCCCTAAACTAGTTTAGAATACAAGTAGATACAATAGGGCCAAGAGAATCAATAGTAATTTTAGATATGTGCCATGTTAGTTGAGGTGGTACTCTTGCATTCATTCTCACAAAATTTTACTTACTATAATAGGATATAATAGTTTTTTAAAACTACAAAGCTTTTTGGAAGAAGATAATTTTGTTAGCAAATTTGCAAAAGCAAAAAAAGATGTTAGACTATGCATGGCAAGAATTTTTTTAAAAATCTAGTAAAAAACATGTTACCTTTTCTTCACTAGAGTATTCAATTTCTTTAAAGGAGAACTTGAATTAACACATGCCTTTTCTCATTCTTGCTTACCCTTTCTTGAGTTTTTTAACCAAGTTATGCACTTTTGCAAATCTCCTTGGGCAACTTTGATATACATATCTTAAACCTTTGTAATTTTTTTCATATGTTGTTACATGTTGACACACTTTGGAAAATGCATGACCCTAACAAGTTCTTTGAAAATTTTCTTCCAAATTCAACACATCACAACTTACAATTGATTTTAAGGTTGTAGTCATAGTGTTTAGATTAGACCCCTCATCTTTAACATAAGCAATAATTTTCCTCATTTGCTTATAAATGTCCAATAATTTTGTCAAAATTTTGACCAAGGTTTGTCCACTAGTATTAGTTGCTTCAAAGGGTAATGTGTTTTGAATACCAATTAACCCTTAAAAAATATATACCAATGCAAAGATATCACACCCACCTTTTGACATTCACAAATCAAAGCTTGAAGTTGTAGAATGACATTTTATTAAATCTAGTAAAACATACAATTGTTTAGTTCTTTCCATTAAACTGAATAATAATTATGAGAAAATTGTTTTATAGAAGGAAAAATAATTCTTGGACACAAATGCATATTCAATTGTTTCAACAAAATATTTTCCACAAATTACAAAGGAAGATGGTTTTTGACATTAAAAAGGCCTAGATCCTTCAAAAATGGTTTTTGCTGCATATCATTTTTCTTGAAAGGTTCCTTTGCAGCTAAAAAGTTGGATATGGAACTAAAAGTCATGTTTGAGCTTTTTTTTGAAAGTTTGTTTTTAACACCTCTCAAAGGACTGTTCATGTTTTTTCCAATATTTAAAAAATATTAAAATGGTCTACATTTACATGTTTTTTCAATGCAATAATTCCATTAAATGTGTTATATATGATTAATCCTCTTTTTGCTTGGTTTTTTGGATTTGAATTCAAAATTAGACTATTGTAACAAAAAATATAATGCATGATTTCAAGAGTTGTTAAATCAACTTCCTTGTTATCATTAACAAAAAAAAATGCGTAACATAATGCATTTTTGCTATGTAGTTTCCAAATAATCTTTGTACATGTAACTTTCTCAACTTTATCTCATTTTGTCTTCATTTTTTTGGGATTTTCACTTCCTTTTGCTTGGACACTTACATTTTCTTTAGGTTCTTGCAAAGGTCCATCTTTCATTCTTACTTCATTCACAAATATATCACATGTATTTTCATTTTCAGGAAACTTTTCCATGTTTAGTTTGAAATTACATATCATTGCCCCGATGAATAGCGAAAAAATCTAAACAATTATATGATCTATCAAAACTAGCATTACAAGCATTTACAAGTAAATATATATTTTAAACCTTTACAAAATAAGATAAACATTGTAGTGGAATTTTGGAATGAAATGTAAAAAAAAATGAAAATATAAAAAAATCTTGCAAAATATTTAAAAAATTAAAAATTAAAATAAAACAAGCAGTAGCAAAAGAAATAAAACAAAAAAAATGAAAACAAGAAACTAAAACGAGAGGAAAAAAAAACTCACTTCAAGTCTATGGATTAATTTGGTGTTCCAAGTTCCGACCTACACATGATAAGAGGGAGGGACGTACCAAATTAAACAGGGAAATAAAAATAGCACCAATGCAAACAATAACACCAATGTGAGAAGAGCACGAACAAGGTTTAAGCCACAAGGTACTTGAGACTGGCAACACCAACACGAAATAACAACACCAATCTGATAAGCAACAACATCAATGTGTGAAGCAATAGAACCAACACGTATCAATAGCATAGCAACACCAAAATGTGACAACCACACCAACACGAGAAGTAGTAGCACCAACATGTACCAACAACACCAACAATGCAAGTAATAGCACCAACGCATAATGAGCACAAAGCAAAAACAATGTGAAAAGAACAAAGATGACAAATGAAGTTGAGAAAAAAGGAGCTCATGCTCTTTTTATAATTGTTCCCCTAAACGTAACCTTAAAAAAGCACCTCCACCTCCCTAGCCAATGATCCCTATTTAGGACCCCTAATTGACCATATGGCCCTGAGAACCAGATGTAGGATCTATGAAAAAAATTGTCTGGTTCTCAAATATTTAAAAATAAAACTGATTCTCATGACCAGTTCTCATTCATGTGAGAACCTAAGACTGGTTCTCATTGTGAGAACAGGGTCGAGAACTGGGTGATCATTTGAGAACTGCCCAACAGTGGTCAGAACCAGTGGTATGTTTTGGAGCTCACCCATCTGACTGCCTGGTGGCTGGAACTCAGGTTTGGAATGTCATACCAGTGTTGGCCAGTTATTGATTTTTTTTCATTACTATTGGATAGTTCATCTTTTAATTTTTTGGGCGCTGGTTAGGTCATAAATTTTGGGGTGATAACTTCCAGTTATCCTGCTGGTTATTATCCAGCTATACAGTTTGTAAAAATTAAAAGTAAAATGGTTATTATTTTTTTGTTTCTTGGTTTTCTTATCATAAAAAGTGTCTAGTGTTTATATTACCGATAACCTTCTTGAATGATAACCTTGTCGTCTGGGTAGGTTATTAGATTTTGAAAATTCAATATCAATTGGTGAGGTTATTAACCTGTTGTCAATCAATAACTGGCTTGTAGGTTATTAATGACCTATCAGGTAACCGGTTCAAAACTTGATAATCGGCCAACACACCAATACACTGTGGTGATATTAGTGAGCATTCTCAATGTTCCATCACAAGAGTGACCATAACTGGGTTGCACATTCCATCTAATGAAAAAAAGAAAACGAATCTGGGACCAATATAAAAGTGAGAAAAAACAGCTTATAATAAGAGTGGAGTGTTGTCTAGTTTTTGCTTTTCAAGAGAGCCTCCGGTCTTTGTTCCAACTTATTTTAAAATTTAAGAAAAATTTCTGTTCCAATCCAAGAAAATTCCTTTAATTTGACAGACCCTGTTCTTCAGGTTTCTAGACTCTCGATTCTCGATTCTTAAAAAGAAACAATTTATCTAGCTAACCCAAGTCCTTAAAATAGAGAACAGAAAGTCTAAATGTGTATTCTTCCATAAGAAAATCTGTTCCCTTCTGTACCAATCTTGATTCAAGAGGTGTGAAGGAGGAATGCTGATAGTATT
>Ga0209611_10006583_pt1 | contig 18932 bp, 12 predicted proteins | sample S1TSphgellanicum_3_FD_187693 | JGI IMG/M metagenome (GOLD analysis project Ga0209611, IMG submission 187693) | Host-associated microbial communities from peat moss isolated from Minnesota, USA - S1T2_Fc - Sphagnum magellanicum MG (SPAdes) (version 2) | ecosystem: Host-associated > Plants > Peat... | reverse complement strand
AGGAAATTGTCTTATGCCCATCAAAAGAAATTCCATATATTGTTCGTGAGTACAAAGGACAAGTGCCAACAATGGTTTGACATAAAATATTCTTCATTGAAATATCCAACAATTATCAATTTGGTTTTCAAAAAGCCCAATACTACAACACTTAATGACTCAATGATGCACTTAAAAAATACTTTGAAATTTGGAAACTATGTTTGGAAATTTGCAAAACGTTTTGGCATTCAATGCACATGAACCACATTTCTTTTCTTATTGGTTTGTGAGGGATTTTGGTGAAATATGTATGTTGTCTTTAAGGTGAAAGAAATAAAATATGTTTATCAAATAATTCAAACTTAGTTTACATAATAAAAATAATGGTGTTTGCCTATTTGGTTGAATCATGGACAAACCTACATGTATCTTGAACACCTTTTGAATATGAAAATGTTTTGTGTAATAACTCATTAATAAGCAAATATGAATGTTTTTTTGAATATTTTTTGTCAACTAAATCAATTGCATTATAGAGCATTAAACAATTTTTTTTCGTGAATAACAAGGATTGACAACAAATCCATCATGGAATCATTTAAACAATTTTTTCCTTAATAATCACAAATGAAAGAATTATATTACAAACAATGTTTTAGCTAATAATATTCAATTGAGCAAGTATCCTTCAACGAATCATTTAAGCAATTCTTAACTTTCCTTAACAATCACAAATGGAGGAATCATATTGCAAATAATGTTTCATCCAATAACATTTGATTTAGCTTAATCTTTCATTGATCCTTCATCAAACAAGGTTTGAAATAAATATTTCAAACAATTCTTTGATTTTCTTTAATAACCAAAAATGGGTTTGAAATGAATCTATGAATATGTTCCATACATGTTTAACCACCATGTTTTGGGGATAATTGAATCTTAACATAATTAACACAATCAAAAAATGAATATGGCCAATCTAATTTTCAAATGTTGAACTAGGTTGTTGTAATTTTACTAAAGTTAAATCTTGATGATTTTCTTGAAATGATTACAAATTATCTCACTAGCTTCCATAAAAAATTTCATATCCATGTTGTGTTTGATCCTAAACATACCATTGTAATAAATATGAAACATACATATTGGTAACATATCTCGTGGTGTTTGTAACATAAGGGCAACCTTTGAAACTAACAAAGAAAATTCCACAACATTCACACCCATTTGGCACCCCTTTTGCAAGTTTAACATTATAAGTTTTCTTAATTAAAGGAATCATATGTTCTCCTTGAAATAAAACTAATATTTCGAAAAAATCTAAATCCAAATTCCTAATTGAAGCTCCAAGATCAAATCCAAGACTTGTGGTATCGAAAATATTTTGACAACTATGGGAACCATAGGCATCCTAACTAGTCCAAATTTAAAAATCAAATATGAAATATTATCACATCAAAACTTGATTATTTTTCAATGGGCATAACTTTTGCACATTTCAAAAAGTTGAAAAGATTATGAAATATACAAATTTTCACAATGAAATTTAGGTTTTTCTTCTCAAATGAATTGTGTAAATTTCAAATTATTAATGCTTGCATAATATGTGACACACCCCCCTAACATCTTGATAAATTCAACTACGAGTCCAAAGGTGAAAACATCGAAAGGATAAGGAATTGGGGTATGTTCCTTGGCTTGTAACACTTCAGGGGTAGAGGGGTGTGCTGGAGCTCCGAGATGGGGATTAAGATGAATGACAAGCAAGCCGATTCTTCACATGGACCTACACAAACCAAACAACAAATTGGTTAATGTGTAGTTGGAGCACTTTTGGTGCACGAATGAACCACGGGCAAACATATATTCACAAGACTCACCATAGCCCGGACTTGGGGGAAGCCACCACCTTCCCCCTTATAATATTCTTGTGCCTAATCACATGGCCTACACCCACATGTCATTTTGTCCAAGGACTTTCAAGTTGGGAGTCTTGAAATTCTTGAAATTGAGTCTTTTACAACTTTGAAGGTCTATAACTTCTTGTACAAACCTCCAATTGAGATGAGGTTTAAAGCAAAGTTGTAGCCCTCATTGAAAATTTTTCAATGATATGTGGCATGCCACATGCACGCAAATAAATCAGAACGATTCCGGACTTTTAATGGTCGAAAATCAAATTAGCACTTTGACTCCCAACTTTTCTTTTGGCCATAATTTATGTTTTAAGCACCTAAGTGGGTCATCTGAGCCCATTCCAAACATGTAAGTCTCAAGAGCTTTTCAATGGTATAAATTTTTTTTCAATCCAATGAGTTTTGGCCCCTACAATCACCCTCTAAAAGTTCGAGAATTCATCAAAATTTTAACTCCCAAAGTGGGCGCCCACTTGAAAATGTGGGTTTATTCCACTACTAAGAAATGCGTCCTAGTTCACTCTGGGTTTCATTAGATTTTTTAATGAATTTGGACAGTTTTACCTAATGAAATTGTTTAACCCCCTAATGAACAGGGACCAGTTGCTACACACAATGATTTGCTTCACTAGTACCTAGTGAAACAAGGTTACTCTCAAGTGAAATACAAATTTACCAAACCATTCACTTGCTAATTAATTAACTAACTAGTATGGAAATTAATTAAATTATTTAATATAGAATATTATTGATAATTTCATGATTTTTAAAGCCTATTATTTATTGACACGTGTCACTACCTACGCTAGGTTAAAAACCTAACCTAGGTAGGTCGATCACGTAATCAACCTAGGCACCTAGCTTAAAAATTCGATAAGAAAATATTCTGTTAACATACCATTACTGACCACACACAACACCACCCATGAGGTTTGATCCCTTGACCTTTGGAATGGCGGTAAACATCCTTACAATGCCATGCCACTTGTTGTGATAATATGTTACATTACATTTTATTTATCAACTACTTCATTTTAAACATTACAAAAACATAAACTTTGAAAATTCATATCTTATTGAAATTTTGTTCAAATGAAATGATTCGAATTTACTTTTAAAGAAAATTCAATAATGTACATAATTACATTTATTTCCTTTTGAAAGTTTAAAATCATTTGAACAAAAAAAAAGTTGAATATCATTATTCAATAACATTTCAATGACCATTTTTTTGAAAAAAAATAGTTTAATAGATGGATTTTTTTTATTAATATAATAATACTACTTATGTTAAGCTACTTTCAATTATTATATGACTATTTTTCATTAATTGAAATTATTTCACCCTACATTATTTACGGCTATTTATGGCTATTTTTAATTATTTTTTGTTATTCTAAATTATTTTTGGCTATTTTTACTTATTTCACCTTAGGCTATTTTCAGCTATTGTAAGTTTTTTAGGCTATTTTATGCTATTGTAGATTATTTCAATTTAGACTACTTGTAGTTATTATAAATTACTTTTGGCTATTTAACTTACTTCACTTTAAGCTATTTTCAGTTATTGTAGGTTCTTTTGGCTATTCTATGTTATTTTTGGCTAGTGTAGATTATTTCAATTTCAACTACTTGTAGTTATTATAAATTACTTTTGGTTATTTTAACTTATTCCACCTTAGACTATTTTCAGCTATTGTAAGTATTTTTGTCTATTCTATGTTATTTTTGGCTATTGTAAATTATTTCAATTTAAACTACTTGTAGCTATTATAAGTTACTTTTGGCTATTGAAAATTATTTCATCTTAAGTTATTTTTGTTTATTATAAATTATTTCACCTTAGATTATTTTTGGCAATTTTAAGCAATTATAATATATGGCTATTGGTTATTCTTTTATTAGTGCTATTGGTGGTTATTAATGGCTATTGGTACCTATTTTATTTGTGGCTATTAATGTTTTTTAGTGGTTATTCTATTAATAATTATTGGTGGTTATTCTATTAATGGCCATTAATAGTTATTCTATTGGTGGCTATTGGTGGTTATTCTATTAGTGGCTATTGGTGGTTATTCTATTAATGGCTACTAGTGGCTATTCTATTAATGGCTATTGGTGGCTATTCTGTTAATGGCTATCGGTGCCTATTTTATTAATGGCTACTGGTGCCTATTCTATTAATGGCTATTGGTGGTTATTCTATTAATGGCTATTAGTGGTTATTTTATTAATGTTTATTCATTATTAATTTATTAATGGCTATTGATGGCTATTCTACTAATGGCTATTAGTGGCTATTCTATTAATGGTTATTCATGATTATTGGTGGCTATTTTATTAATGGATATCGGTGGCTATTTTATTAACGGCTATTGGTGGTTTTTTTATTAACGACTATTGGTGGTTTTTTTATTAACGGCTATTGGTGGTTATTCTATTAATGGCTATTAGTGGTTATTCTATTAACGGCTATTGGTGGTTATTCTATTAATGGCTATTGGTGGTTATTCTATTAATGGCTATTGGTGGTTATTCTATTAATGACTATTTGTGGCTATTCTATTAATGGCTATTGCTGGTTATTTTATTAATGGCTATTGGTGGTTATTCTATTAATGACTATTTGTGGCTATTCTATTAATGGCTATTGGTGGTTATTTTATTAATGGCTATTGATGGTTATTTTATTAATGGTTATTGGTGGTTATTATATTAATGGCTATTAGTGATTATTTCATTATAAACCATTGGTGGTTATTTTATTAGTGGTTATTGATGGCTATTTTATTAATGGTTATTAATGGTTATTGTATTATAAGTTATTGTTGCTTATTATATGTTATATTACAACTATTGGTGATTATTGTATTATAAATTATTGTTCGATATTTTATGTTATAATATCATAGGCTATTGGTAGTTATTATATTGTAAGGTATTTGAAATTATTTTTCATAGGTTATTATTTTCTATTCTAAGTAATTTTTACCTTAGATCATTATATTTTGTTTTAGATTATTTTAAATTTATTATGCTTAAGATAAAATAATTTATAATAACATATAATAATTTAGGGTACAATAATTTATAATAGCCTATAATAACATAAAATATAAGTTAGAATAACTAAAATAACTTAAAATAATATAAGGTATATCATAAACTAGCATAGATAATATTTTTCAAAACATAGAAATAAAACTATTTGTTATAGTAAATTATAATAGTGAATTATGTTAACTAGTAATAAAACATGATGTCTACATAATGATATTATAATGAAATAATTTTCATTAGGTGAAATCAATAAAATGCAATGAAGTTATTTCACTTTTAAGGTCCCATAGTGATTTAAGCTAGTAAATTACACCCCACTTTGGTAGTAGTGTTCTCTCACACTTTTTTACACTCTTGGGAACATGAAATGTGACTCCCATGCTTCACTCTTGGCCGCACCTTTACAAGCCCTTACCTTGGTTGCGAACCCAAGGTTAGGGTTGTAACAATATGACATTTAAACTCCAAAATGAAAAAAACATGTTTTTGCATATTATTAATTTTGGACCTATGAAAAAGTGTGGTATATGATGTTTTTATTTAACAATTTGAATTCAAAAGTTTAGTGGTGCATGACATAATAATTTTCTCATAGGGTTATTGACATTTACAACTTTGATCAACATTTTAAAACATGGCTTCATCCTCAAGCCCTTCATGTATTTATTTGAAGATTTTGCACCCATAGTTTCAAAGGGCATTACATTATTCATATTCAATAAATATGCCCTAATTTTTTTATTTGCCCAAACTTAGTTGGTATATAAATACCAAGATATCCCAACAACATTGATGGACAATGAACATTTATGGACACCCTTATGAATATTGGTATCAAAATTTCAAAATAAATTGCATAATTTTGTTCAACTTGTTTAAATACCTGAATCAATAGAACCCTCTAAATTGGATGTGAAGCTATGGAATTTTTTATGGTAATCTCCAATAATATTTTCAACAGGTTTTGAGTTCTAACACACAAGTTGATGATAATCAAAATCCAATATATTATCCAAGACCATTTATGTCATGTTCTACCATATATCAAAGTGTTCACATTTATGGATGTTTACAAATGAAAACCCATAGCAACCATTTTCATCAAAACACACCACACAATGAATCTCTTACACTTCCATACTTTTTATGTGTTTATTGGAAAGTTATTATAAAAAAATTTGTGGTTTGGTGCCAAGATTTAAAGCATTTTAAATTATTTAGGCTTAATAAATCACCCATTGAGCCATGCCTAAATAATATTGACACGTCATATGTGTAATGTGCATTGAATTTTTAAAATATATTTAGAAAACACCTTATATTAAAAAATATCTGTCCTAGAAAGGGGGACAAATCGTACACCTACTATTTAGGAATGGGAGGGATCTTATGCATACTTGTAGGTGTGAAAGTCATGCTCATTCCTAAGTAGTAGGCATAAGATTGCTCCCACTCTTGTAACTAAATATGCTTTTGATTTAAGCATGTTTAGACTTATAATAAAGTTTGCTTCATGTTTTACCATAGGTAAGGCCCACAAGTGGGGATAAGGGTGGTTGAATTGCCTTTGGGGCTTTTGGATTTCCTTTGGTTATATCATAAGTTTTTTTTTGGAGACCTTAAATTGATCATTGCGATTGTAGGTTCAAATGTTGCATCAAAAGATGATCAAACAAGCAACACATAATGGTTTTGCCTTTTATGAAAATTTCAAACTTATGCTAGTAGGTTTAAGATATTGGGTAGGTTTAGGTATAAGTTCTAGGTCATATTATGAGGTATACAAATTGAAGATTAAAAAATTTGTTAAAAGTATATTTGGATATGGACCATGAAACTAACTTTTAATAAAACTGAATAAAAAACTAGATAGATAGTGTTGTTATCCTTTTTAAAATATGTCTAAAATTTCTAATTATATAAGAACAAGGCTTTTTTGAAGTGTAACAACCAAGCCTTGATTTTTAGGTTGTGGCAATTCAATTTGGGGAAACCGAATGGGACAAATTGTGACATTGTTGGGTGCATGTTACATCACCAAACAAAAAGATGAAAAAATTTGTGTCACCATTTTTTTTTGTTTAATCCCAAGATTAAATTACATGTTTTGTAATTCTAATTCAATAAACTACCATTAATTCAATGCATTAACATCCAGGTGGTTGACAACTTATAATTCCATCCTCCATGAATTGGCTACTAATTTCATTGGTTTCCCCCTCTCCTAGAGAAAAACCAAAAAATTTCCACTCCAAATGTTTTTAAAAATGAAGTCTTCTCATTGATTGTTACCTTGTTTCATTAAATGTAAAGATTTTTTTCCCTAACCATGTTCATTTTTTTTTCTCCTTATTATATTCATCCAATTTCCTCTTGCATTGATACTTGATTTCTTAAATGTGAGTACCTGTTAAAACAAAATTATTAATTTTAGGTCAGTGTAATGCAAATAGAACAAAACCTAATCTTAAATTGAATTAGGCTTCAAATTTTTTGATTAGTCCTAAAAACCCAGAAGTTTTATAAATCTCAAAGAGCCATTTTAAAATGCATTAATTTTTTTATTAATTTAAATAAATAAATAATCCTTTCAAAATCAGCATTCGAAGAACACCCCTTTCAAAGTAGTAGCCATAAGAAATGTTCCATATTGAAGTTCCCAAAAAATAAAATCATAGATTCGAGTAGGTGAACACCTCCTAAACATTCCTCAAATTATGAGACCAAATGAAAACTATTGTAGACTCTCCCTTCTATTGTTGTTGCTAAAGACAAGGCACAATCCTACACAAAGTGAACACCATGAGATGATTTCATTACCCTTGCCATAAAGACCTACAGTTGTTTCCATCCTCATTTTGATTCATTTCATTTTTTCTGTGTACGTGCTTATATAGCTTGCCATCAAGAAACCTCCTTGGTACCTTCAATGCTTATATCTTATTATAGGCAATGAATGTCGATAGCATTATAACGTGCGCAAGCCATCATGATTCTTTAATGGGATGCCACGTTTAGTCACAATTCTTCATCTCTTCCACACATACCAGCTACTAGACCTCCATCATTAGTTGGTTTGTGGCATAGGATGCCCTTTTAGCATTACGTCTTCCATTTCATTACTATTGTTTTGATGGCTTTGGTTTTCCTTTTGTGTGTTTACTTTTGCATCAACATTCCTTGTACTTTTTGTGGATGGAATTCCATCCTTGTTTATATATATATATATATATATATATATCTGGGGTTCTTCTTTTAGGTCAAGTCAATGAAGGACACCCAAATGGAAATTGAGGATTAAGGGGCTTTTAGCAATCCTATGACCACGTGTGTAGTAATATATATTGATCAATTTACAACATCTATATGAAGTAATGTAGTTTGTTTTGTTTTGTTTGTCATGTTGAAATCTCCCAAACCATGGCACTTCATGTCATGGTGTTAGTATCTTTGGAGAGCTCTCGATGAGTAAGGGTGAACTGACTTGGTTTGAAACTATTTGGAGCTATGATGTGGAAGCTATTAATTATTGAATCATTTTCTCATAGAAAACTAAATAAATTTGAAACTAAAAACTGCATTGGAATTTGGAGGTGTTTTTGAAGTTGTTGGAAAGCCTTCAGCAAGTTAGATTTACCAGAGTTTATTTCACAATTTTCAAAGCTAATGTGTGGAAGATATTGATTTTTAAGTGGATTTTGTTATTGGAAATTTTAAAGAAATTCCAAAACTTGGGTTTGGAAGGAAAAATTAGTGGAACCCCCCAATATGTTCACATTGCTAAATTTAGAATTTTCAATTCTAAAAATGTGAAAAATAAAAAATGTGTTCACACTTGGGCCAATGGCACATGCTACATTACACTACAATGAAAATTGAAAAACTAAAGGTGTCATGCCTATATACATGGCCTCATATATGACGGTTAATTACAAGCATGCCAATCATGCCTTTTAGGGTTAATGTACATTTTTAGATTACTGTACGCTATTAATTGTTTTAGGGTTATGGCTTGTTTAGGGTTTCCGCTTGTTAATGGCTATATAAAAGGCCAAACTCTTCCCTTTTCTTATCAATTTTTCTAAAATTCTTTTATTAGGGAGAGTTTCCTCCATAGTCAAACTAAATTTCTAGATGCTCACGGCGACTATTACACGACCATCGTTTACATACACTACGTTTTCTTTCCTTCTTTGCAATTTAATTCTAGAAAAACTACTATCTATCACTTAATGTTGAAAGCGACAAAGTTTTCTTGGCTTTGAATTCTTGGGTTTCTTTTGTTGTTATTGTTGTTGTTGCTAGAGGGAGCTTGTGTTGTTACACCTCTGCCAACCATCAGAGCCGGGATCAGAGGAACTAGGAAGAATGAGACCAAATGGGGGAGTGATGTATCTTGGAACAAATGAGGTTTCAAAGCGATCGCCTATTTCTGACGAACCTCTAATGGTCCCACGAACCTCTAATGGTCCCAATGTCGCCTTTGGAATCAAAACCAACGCTACTCCTTGAAGTGGTTCGAAGAAGAATATCTGAGCTGGTGGCACTAATATAACATTTTTCTACATGTTGTTGTTGTTGTTGTTACTGTTGTTGCTAGTGTTTAGATGTCACGCCACGATCAAGTCCTAGAAAATCCCAAAACATTAGTTGTTTGTTCTTCGCCATCACAAGCGCCATCGCCAATGTCGTGAAAAACAACTCTGTGTGTGTGTGTTTTTCTTGCAAAGACATAGGAGGAGACGAAGGAAGTTTTGAAGACGCTTGAAGCTGCTGGAGTTGAGTGCAACATCAAGTAAGAAGAAAATAAAAATAAAAATAAAAATTGCTTTTGCACGCCATTACTACAGAGCTCCCGGGCGATTTGTAATGTGGCATCCATTGCATTGCCGCCCACCATCACGTCGCATTATGTCCACCATCAATGTGAAGCTCACGGTCGTTTCATAGTGCCATGGCTGTCGCGTTGCATTTGCCATCGCTACGGAGCTCATGGGCATTTTGCAACGCCGTCCATCAATGACTTCCATCTGTCCACATACTTCCATCCATCGACTTCTATCCATGAATGTCCATCCATTGACTTTCGTCCATCGACATCTATCCATTGACTTCCATCCATCGACTTCCATCCACCGACATCCATCCGTCATTGTTCATCCATGTCAACACGTCATATTTTTCAAATCGTATGTATTGCATACATACATATTCAATACCATATTCTTCAAACCTTATCTAGTGCTTTGTATTTTTACAAAATTTTGGGGCATGGGGCAACACCATGACCTTGGATGATAAAAGCACAACTGCTCAGCCAGAGCCAAGGTATTAACTATGAAATAACACATAATCATTTGAGCCGATTTCTTTGAGTTCACGATCTTCACGACGGTACCATCAAACTAGTACCATCAAACATCTACAATGCCATCGTCATCTAGTACAACTCTTACTAGGAATTCAGGTTGAGGTTACATTACATTAACAATACATCAAAGTCCATTTGGAGGGGTTAATCAGTGGGGTACTCCTATTACCGCACTAACTTTCACACCATCACCGTATATTCCGTTACAAGTTGTTACCTTTATACCCATATACACCATGGAGGTTAATAGTTCCTCTGGGAGAATTGAGAAATTCAGTGGAAGGCCATGTACCATTTCTTTAAGGGAATTCAAGGCAACTTTCTTAGCTATGGATTGTGAATTGGAGTTCAAGTATGGCACTAATTACACCGAAGCATTTGCATTCAAACAACTAGCCCATTATGTGCATTATGAGGCATTGGATGTTTACAAGCAACATTCTTCGAGAATCTTGGGCATTATCCAGATCCTCAATCGAGCTTATGTCACAATCATCGCCATTGTCTTTCAAGTTGTAATGCAAGCTGCCATTACACATCATGGGACTGTGCTAAATAATCCAGATCTGGTACCTATTTTAATAAACCTTTCTCTTCAACAACTCATTGCTACTACCACAAACATTCCTCCCACCATCGATGCACCAGCTTTTACTGATCTAGTGGGGGAATTCTTTCGAGTTTTTGAGTTGGAATTTCTGGTTAAAAGTTTTGAAAAATTTTTACAACTCGTCACCTTCTCTCAACAAAAGGATGAAACCCTTAAGATGTTATACAGGAGGTTTTTCAAGCTTAAAGAGGATACTTAGAGCATCACAGATTTGGAAGTTGCCCATCAATATTTTCATTCGTTGGAAGGTACCTTGACCCTCCATGCATAGGTTTTGCAACAGGTTTTTGTAGAATTTAAAAACTCATACACTTTGCTGGATGTGTACAACATTTTTGAAGAGCTAAAATTGGATCATGCACATTATGAGACCAGTACTATGAGGCCTCCATCACGTTCAAGGCCTTAGCCTCCACCAATTACGTCAACCAGATCATCACATTCTTTTTCAAGGGCTAAAATTGTGCATTCGGTTGCACCCATCCTACCTTTTTGCAACTACTGTGGCAATCTTGCCCACAAAACTAGTGAGTGCAACATTCCTTCCGAGGATCTCTTTTGTGATTATTGTGGAAAAAAATGACATTAAAAAGTTATTTGTTTTGCCAAGTTCTTAGGATGGAAGTAACTTTAATTATCACGACAAAATTTACCAGCATCTTCCATTGCCTTTCGACCAAAAGCCAAGGCACCTCAGCCTTCCACTCAGGCTTTCCCCATTAAAGGTAATTCAAGTAAAAATGCTAAGAAGAAGGAACACAATGCTAACAAGAAGGAGGTGCTTCAAGCCCATGTTGCTCAAATTTAAACTCTACAAAATGAACTCGAACCATTGAGGGCCCAACATACTAATATTAAAGGCAAATTTTCCCAACCAGTTAGTCACGCCCAACCTATACATGGTTCAGGATCATAGGAGGGACCTCCTAGGTCGTTCTATGGCCTCTCACACCATGCCATGGTTGGGGAGTATGTTTTTTCCAGTGCACACAATTATAATTTCACACCAGAATTTGCCACTTCTTTTTGCCCTTCCTACTTCACAACATAAGAGGCTAGTGTGGCACCCAGAGTTTCTGCCACTAGGCAAGTAATTCAGACTGATGGACTCACATTTGATTCAAGTCCTATTACAAGGGCTAAAGGAGCTTGAGCAATCATGCCATAATCTTTTCGTCCTCTCAACACGGAAGAAGAATGCACCTTGTTGGCGAGGGGGGAGGAGACTATTACACCACAAGCTGCTAGGGCATAAATTCTTGTGTCTTAGGAATGCATGTACATTAGGAAAACATACGATTTTCCACTGATCAGCTTATGGAGTGCCAATTTCAAATGCATGAAGTGGCGCAAAAGCTTATGAGTACATCATTGTTTAGTTTTCAAGATTTAAAGCTAAGCACCAAGGACATAATTGCAGTACTAAATGATACCTTGAAAACTACATCAAGTCCTCTACCAATCCCTGATCCACATGCTACAAGGGTCCCATCCAACACCTTGGAGAGACACTCGATTAACTCACGTGTTATAGACGGCGTTCATGATCTAGTCACTAGTTCTAGCATGGCTAAACTAGTGGGCTTTCCGACCTTTAATTCTACATTCACATATATCAGATGGAGCTAATAACACCTCACTTTTGGATTTATTACTCAACAAAGGCGTTGTGGATAGCTATTCTTTCCACAAAATCTCTCATTCATTTCTGAAGGTGATGCCTAGTGATAGAACTTCCATCACCATTGAAGTTACCATTGTCGACAATACTAAATCAACAATCCAGGTGGGAAGACATACACCCAGAGTGATACTTCTTGATACAGGTGCCCAACAAGTGATTCTTGGAGTTCAATTTGCCAAGAAAATGAGCATGTTTGACTCCAAACTACAAAAATATATGTGGCAAATTTGCACCACCAGTGGGAGCGTAAAGGAGGTACTTGGGAAAGCTTGGATTTGATTGCACTTAACTTCAATGGAGGTACAGATCAGGACCTTTGCCTACAAGTCAGATGTTTAATCACTAATGCCACTAGTTATGATGTGTTCATTGGGCAAGAGGCCCTATTTCCACCAGGTTTCACAATTGACAATTGTTTTGAACATGCGTATTACCGAGTGGATTGCGAGATTGATGGCCCCCACTTGGGATACATACCCTTTGATTTACATGGGAACCATAATCCTATGGCTCACCATTATATGCTCAAAGAAGCACACACCATTTCCTACATCCAACAAATTAGCCACGAGTGGATAGAGGGATATGAAGAGGAGATAGCTTACGCCCAAGCTACTAAGAGCTTGAAAATGGTTCCTACAAACATTCAACACAAACCAAAGGTTTTACAGAAGTTCAAAGCAGGCCACAAGCCCTTGATCAAAACTTTGTTTATTTTTGAGAACATGGAGAACCATGGCGAATCGATTAAGTCAGTATTTCGTTAGTTAATCACCTAGAAACCACCTAAGGAAGGGATTACATTATTAGAGCTTTTTGGTGGTATTCATACAGGTCTTGAAGCCCTACTATAGTTAAGGATGGTGGTTTGGAGGTATTTGTACATAGACATTGATCCTATTGCAAGGCAAGTGGTGGCATTGAGAATGATGGAGTTCATAGCCAGATTTCCATAATAGTTTGCAACCACTGCATGGAAGGCTAGTTTAAATTTCTTTCCCTTTGACATACAACTAATTCAAAAGAAACATATGGAATTACTTGGCCCCATGGACCTCATCATTTCAAGTTGGGAATGTTAAGGATTTTTAGCAGCTAGATTTCAAGAAGGTTTGAATGACACAAGATCTTATCTCTTCACGAACATGGTATAATTGATCACATGGGCTCAATTCATTTCTCCTACGCTTGGTTATGTAATTGAGAACACCTCTTCTTAGCTTGACGAGAGGGAGAAAGTCCAGGATCACTACATGCTAATCAAACACTACTTTCAAGAACCACTCATATTCGATGCGGCACAATGCGGTTCTTATGTGCACTGGCTACGCAATTGGCGGACCAACCTTGCACCACTCTTACTTCTACATTGGCTTTGAGATACACCATCAGAGACCCCAACCTGTAAGTTTTTCACATATTGGATGATCAGAGCTCCCACCAACCAGTTACAAGGCAAGAGAATCCTCCTTGGTTTCTTGCGAACACAATAGGAAAACCAAGAGGTGCTTGGCCCACCTTTGTTTCCTTCCTAGGAGCACACGCCTTTCAAGGAGATGGACCAAGCTTAGTGTATCATCATGCTTCAGTGATTTGGGATGAATCAAGCCCAGAAGAAAGAAAAAGGGTTATGGGGTTCCAAATTTACATTACTAGTCACACTAAGGTGATTAGATTGGAATGTAACGCCCTACTAGGGAGAGGCATGGACCTGAACTCCCTTACATGGTTATTGGTAACTTGTGTACTCTTTTAAATGTACATAACACTCGCACTGATTCAATTAGCTTGCAATTATGGTGAGGCGACTACATGGCACCTCGACGAAATACATTTGACTATCTTCAACACTCTAGACTTCACTTTTAATGTTGGGGGGAGGAGGTACCATGTAATTTGATTCAAGTTGTTTCTAATACACTTGGAGGTACATCAATTTCTAGAGAAACAATTACAACCTTCTATGAATCTTCGTAGTCGGATAGTGGATAACCCAATACACCATGTTCTTCAAACACACTTTCCAACTCCATTCCATGTGTTTCCAACTACCTTTTTGTTATGGGGAACCAACTCACCAAGAAGGAGAAAGACCAAGTCACAGACTTGTTAATTAAGTATGAAAATGTGTTTGCATTCTCAATGAAAGACTTAGGTAGGTGTAAGATGACGCAGTTCTTTATAGACTTTACAAATGAGACACCCATTTATCGAAGGAGGCATAGGTTGAACAAACATGAGTGGGAACTGGTAGATGAAAGATGTAAATAGTTCCTTGAAGTTGGTTTCATTCAACCATCAAGTTTTGATTTCGTAGCCACTATAGTAATGCTAACAAAGAAGGATTCAATTAGTTATGGACTGCGAAAGGATGTGCAAGGATTATAAACCTTTGAACCTAGTTACACCTCAGGACAAGTACCCCATGCCCATCCTTAAATAATTATTTAATAGTATTGGAGATTCAAACATCTTCACAATTATGGATCTAAGGCAAGGCTTCAACCAAATTGTGCTCACTGCGAAGGATCGTTAAAAAACGACATTCCATGAAACAACAAGTTGTGGGAATGGCTTGTGATGCTTTTTGGATTAAAGAATGCACCTGTCTTCTTTCATTGAATCATGGACCAAGTTCTCGAAGGGGTAGATTTCCTTAAATGCTACATGGATGACGTCCTAGTGCATAGAAATGGACTCCTATAACACTTGGTTCATCTTGAGGAGTTATTCAAGAGGCTCCGCGAAGTCAATATGAAGATCCATCCTAAAAAATGTGAGTTTGATGTCACCTTAATAGTCTACCTTGGACACAAAATTTTGCCAAATGGTATTATGGCTCATTGGGCCAAAATAGTAGCCATTTTGGAGATGCCCAATCCTATTAATGTTCACACTTTGAATAGTTTTATCAGACAATGTAATTACTACAGGATTTATGTCCAAGGCTTTAGTACTATTGCTCATCCTCTTTATGCATTATTAAAGAAGGATGTTGTTTGGACATGGAGTGAAGAAGCTTAGGAAGCTTTCGACACATTCAAAGAAAAGCTTTCAATGTTCCCCATTCTGAGAAAACTTGATTTCAACAAGGTTTTCATTCTACACACTAACTAGAGTGCTCTTGGTATTGGTGTTATTCTTGGCCAATTTGATTAGGAAAGCAAGGAATATGTTATTGCCTATGCATCCCGAAGCAACAACAAGGCTGAGAGCAACTATTCTTCATACAAAGGGGAGTGTTTTGCTGGTGTATGGGTTGTCATACATTTCAAGCCCTTTCTTTATGGCACCAAGTTCACTTTGTATACCGACCACCAGCCTATCAAATGGTTGATGACCAACGGTAAACTTATTAGTAAGTTAGCTCGTTGGGCACTTATACTTCACGAATATGAATTCAAGGTTATTCACCGACTTGGTATTACACATCAAAACGCGAATACCATGTCATGGAGACCCTTCATTACCTCTGAAGATTTTTCAGAAGCTAAGTAAGACTTTGACCAGATTCTAACAATACATGTATCTTATGCATGTAGTTATCTTGCACTACTGCAATGTAACCTGGTTGAGCATCCCATTGTGGATATATGGGAGGATTTGGACACTCTGAGGTTTCTTCAGCATGGGGAATACCTTCCCCAAATTACATCAAGTCACCGGGATCGCATACAACAACGGTCCAAACACTACTCATGGAGGGACAATCACCTTGTCCGATGCTTACCACAAGGTGACATAGTGGTTCCTCCACCACATGAACGGCCTGGTCTTATTCAGAAGGTACACTCGAAGCTTAGACACTTTGGAATTAAGCATACTTATAACCTTCTTGCTCTTCATTACCATTGGGGAGGTATGTATGTTGTAGTTTGAAACATCATTACAAGGTGTGAACAATGTGATAGAGTGAAAACTTCTTTTTCCTTTTGACAGTTCACGTTTTCTCCACTCCCTATTTAGGGCATGTTTTATCACTGGTCATGTGATTTAGCTGGAGAATTACCACAAACCTCTAGGGGTAATGTTTACATCATGATTATGATTGAACATTTTTCAAAGTGGGTCGAACTTATTGCGTTGCCGGACAAGTCATCACATAGCACAAGCTAAGTTTTCTTACAACAGGTCTTAAGTAGGTTTGGGGTTTTGTGTTGAGTGCCTTATAGATCAAAGATCAGAATTTAGAGGAGAATTCCAAGACCTACTTAACCATGCTCTCATTGACCATTGTCGAACTTCAAGGGATCATCCCCAAGCTAATGGCCTTGTAGAGAGGATGGTTTAGACATGTAAGAAGAGACTTCGGAAGATTGTCTCACTAGGAACAAAGAGGATTAGGACTTGGCCCTACCTTACATCATCGAAAAATACAACCCGCACGCACTCCCCCCCGATGTTTCCATATGACACGTGTGAAGAAACATGAGTTTCACGCTACTCCCCCGAGAAACATGTCAAAATCCATGGGTTACATGATGTCCAAACATGTCTCTTTGTTTCATTTTTCTCCTTACTTTCTACTTTTTAGGAGACATCCCATTCCACCCTTTTCCATTGCTACTCAAATGGACCAGGTTGTGGACTTGGACTCCCCAAACACTTGGGCTAGGGTCATCGCAAAAAGGGCTACTCTATTCAGGAAAGTTATGCCCATGGCCATGGAAAACTTGTCCATTGTGTAACATCGAGACACCTTACAATATGCACACACACGAGGTGGCAATTACAAACCTAAGGTGAGACAATTTGATGTTGGCGACTTTGTGTATCTCTAGCGGCAATCTAATGATACTCTAGACACTTATTCCAGTCGCATTATCTTGAGGATTAAGGTGATTAGGCCTTCAGGTGTGTTAGAGTTACAAGGAGTTGACGGACGCACAATTTGGGATCATTCCAAAAATTGTGCGCCCTGCCGCCTGCTAAACTTGGATCCTACCATCATCACGTCAACTTGGATTCCTCCACTTGATTATCCATGTCAGGTATGTTAAATGACAGACGATGTTAATCAGATGTTGCTTTGTAATGGTGGATACCATATTTTTTGCTTCAAGCCGAAGCTCACTCAAGTTTTCGTCGGCATTTGGTACTGTTCATCATGTTCTCTTGTAGCACCTTGATTTCTATTCGGACCATGCGATGCTTTTCCTAGCTTAGGTTTGGCAGGGGATACATGAAAATTTCATCTCAGCCTCCTCTTGTGCATTGTATATATATGTGTGTGCATATCTTTTGGGTTGATTAGTTTATGCTTTTGACTGGTTTTAATCTTTTTGTTTAGTAGATTTTGTTATGGATTTACACCCTTACGACACCATACATCACAACAGTTGTCATGCCCGTATGCATGGCCTCATACATGACGGTTAGTTACGAGCATGCCAATCATGCTTTTTAGGGTTAATGTAGGCTCTTAGGGTGAATGTACGTTCTTAAGTTACTGTACACTATTAGGTGTTTTAAGGTTATGGCTTATTTAAGGTTTCAACTTGTTGACGGTTATATAAAAGGCCAAGTTCTTCCTTTCTTTTGTCAATTTTTCTAGAATTCTTTTGTGAAGAAAAGTTTCCTCCATAGTCAAATGAGAATTCTAGATACTCACAGGGCTATTACATGATCACCGTTTACTTACATTACGTTTTCTTTCCTTGTAATTTAATTTTTAAAAAACTACTCTTTATCACTTAATGTTAAAAGTTCATACATGAGAATTTCATCTCAACCTCCTCTTGTGCATTGTATATATATGTGCATGCATCTTTTTTGACTTGATTAATTTTTGCCTTTGATTAGTTTTAGTCTTTTTGTTCAATAGAGTTTGCTATGGATTTACACCCTTACGAGATCGTATGTCACGACACTACACGTCACGATAACGAATTGTTATGCAAACTACAAATGAACTAATGTTTGCCTCTACTTTGATGGAAACCAGAAAAAACAAATAGGAGAAAGGTAAAACATGAAGGACTTTAAAAGTCATAGCTCAATTGCCAATCGAAGCTACATGCTCTCACTCAATTACCACCAGCCAGTGATTTGTTTTAGGTGGTGAGTTTTTGCTCTTTTGTGAAACTTTTTGGAGTACAACTTTGAAAATTGAAAATTCTGGTATGTTTTTCGATGTAAGTTGTATTTTTTCAGCAAAAAAATTCCACTTTTAGTTAATTAAAAAAGTTGAAAAAAAAACCACTAGCCTACCACCAGCTACATTTTTTAATGTCCTTTGTGAAATACCAAACAAGGAAGTAACCAAGCAGAGTTGAGAATAAACCTCACAGCTAAGTTCAAATAGGCAAC